>ERZ773157.8-NODE-8-length-296873-cov-9.783076_pt1 | contig 296873 bp, 281 predicted proteins | sample MGYA00511480_ERZ773157 | MGnify/ENA primary metagenome ERZ773157 (study PRJEB29015, sample SAMEA2737863) | human gut metagenome | biome: human gut; feature: human-associated habitat; material: faeces | place: China | collected 2012 ... | reverse complement strand
TTAACCCCTCATCCTAATCTTCCCCCCCAAGGGGAAGGTACACAACTTTTTTGATTAAAATACTTCGCTTCGCTCAGTATGACGAAAGTAAATTACAATAAAAAAAGAAGCGAGGCGATGTAAAATCGCCTCGCTTCTTTTTAAAAATTATTCCCGTTTTAATTATTCCTCTTTTTTATCCAATTTCTTAATCACAGTCTTTTCTTTTTCATTTTTTTCAAAAACTTGGTCGTCACTTTTTGAAAAAATCTTTGATAAAGACTCTTTTGTGTGATTTTGAGTTTGGGATTTGTCTTTTTTGAACCACCCGTTAAAAGACTTTTTCTCTTTAGGTTGTTTTTCAGGTTTCACTTTCGGAGTTTTCACCTTTTCAACCTTTGGAGCTTTTTCGGTTTTCACTTTTGGTGCCTTATCTTTCACAACCTTTTGAGGTTTATCGGCTTTAATCTGTTCTGCCTTTACTTTTACCTCTTTAACTGGTTTTACGGCTGGCTCTTTTTCTAGTTTTTCTTTGTGGATTTTCTCCTTTTTAACTTTTACTTTTTGCTCTGGATTTTCAGCCTTATTTTTGCCAAATTTGAACCAATCCCAGAATGATGTTTTTCGTTTTGGTTCTGGAGCAACAATAGGTTTAATATTATTCTCAACTTGTTCTGATTTTTTAGTTTTAGAAACTTTTTCCTTTACTGGTTTTTCTGTTTTAATTTTTGGCTCTTTAATTGGTTTTTGAACCTTTTCTTTTTTTGATTTTTTATTTACAGCAGAAGTTTCTTGAATAAGTTCATCATTAGATTCTGCCAAAGGTGCAATTCCAAGAGCATTATTTATAATTGAAGTTATTGACTTTTCTTGTTCTGAAACTTTTTCGGGCTTTTCTTTTCTAGCCTTTTTAGCTTTAGCTTTTATAGGTTTTTCTTCTGAAGTTTGGATTGTTTTTTCAGCGTCCTGTTTTTTAAGTTTTGCAGGTTTTTCTGGTTTTTCAGTTAATACTTTAGGTGTTTTTTCTTTTTTGACCTTTGGTTGTTTAATAGGTTTTTCTTTTTTAATTTTCTTTGAATTAGTTCCTTCAACAGCATTTATCAATGCTTGAGAAATTTCTGGAGAAGTTGTATTTTCAACTTGTTCAGTTTTATCTTCATCTCCATAATCGTAAGAAGGGCTTTGCTCAATATTTTGAATTTGTTCGTCCTCAAGTTTTTCAGGAGTTTTAACATTTTGAACTTTGACTTCTGGAGTTTTAATTTCTGGCACTATTACAACAGGGACAGCCGTTTCTTCATTTTCTGGAAGTGTTGTAATTTGATTGTTATTTTGAGCTTTTGAAATTTTGTCTGATAAATCAACTGTTTTTGAAGAATGAGAGGATGCGATTTTCCTATCATTTTCTTCTGGAAGAATAATTTTTTCTTCTTCTTGAGATTGAATCTCCTCTTTTCCAACGGAAACATTATCTTTTGCATTCAAATCAGTTGAAGTATTTTCAACTTGTTTAGGATATTTGATGTCGAAACTTGCAGTCGGAACTTGTTTTTCTGCCTTATACAAAAAGCTTTGAGACTCAAGTTCAACTACGTCTTCTGGATTTTCTTCTTTAGGAATTGGTTTTACTGGCGTAACTCCAAAATCTTCAGAATTGATATCCGCATGTTTTTCAACAACCTTTATTTCAGGTTTTTGTTGCTCTTGCAGTGATTCTTTTTCATTAGCATCAACAACTGGTTTAGTTTCATCGAATAGAGGAAGGTTGACCGCCATATCATCATTATTCGAAGCTATTTTTTCAGAATTTTGTTCCTCTGGTTGAATTTGTTCTTGAGCTTTAACAACTAGTGGTTCTTCTTGTTTTTCAACTTGAGAGTTTGGTTGTGCAACAATTTGAATTGGCTCAGATTCTGGTTTTGATTCTGCAATTACATTTTCTTTCAGTTTTTTTATTTCAGTTTCTTCTTTAGGATAAGAGATTGTAAAATCTGGCGAATCTTTGATTTCATCTGCTACAATCTTTATACTTTCGGAAGATTTTTCTATTTTTTGTGGTTCTTGTGTTTTTGTAATATTTTCTGCTTCTGGAGTTTCTTCAATTTTCTCTGTTTTATCAGAAGAATTTTCAGCCACACTTATAACTGGTTCTTGAACATTTTGTGGCTGATTTTCTATATGTTGAGCATTCTCAATTGATGCTGGCTCAATATTTTCAAGTTTGTGTTGCAATTCTTGAGGTACAGCCATTGGAATTAAAGATTGTGTAGCTAAGATTTGAGCAATTGAAGTCGTTTTTTCATCTCCTAATAATACTTCTTGTGACGTTTGTTGAGTTAAAACAGGAGTATCATTTGTTTTTGGTCTTAATGCAAGAACTTCATCCTCTGCTACTCCTTCTGATAAAGTTTGAAAATCTTCTACTGATAATTTTGAAGAATATTTTTTGAATACATAATTATCAATTGCAGAGATTTTGTAATTTGGATTTTTATATACAAAAGTTACTCCTAAATCATCAAAAGTTGTTCTGATATAGTCGTATTGAGTATCAATATCTTCTGGAGTAATTACAATGTTAGATTGCTTCAATAATCCAACCGCAGAATTGTAAGCGTTATTGAATTTTTTATAATCTTCTAATCTTACTTTTCCATTAACAAATTCTGGTTTGTATGCGTTCAGCATTTTTTCTGTTGCTGCAAGTTGAGCAATGATTGGATTTGAATATGCTTCTGCCATATCAGATTTTGTCCCCATACCTTTTTGAGCCAAAATCAATGCTTTCAAATAATAACAATAGCCAAGAAGAGTTTTCTCCTTGTTTGAAACATAACGAACATCTGAATTATAAATATCCGTTGTAGAATTATAAATTTTTTCTAAATCTTCCAATGCTAAATCGTTTTGTCCTTGTTTGTATTCAGCTAAGGCTTTTAAATACATTACAGAGTTATAATTTGAAACTCTGCGATATAAAAGTTTTCCCGCACCTGAAATAACAGAAGAATAATCTCCATTTATATATTGAGCAATAATTTTGTAGTATTGGCTATTATAATCGTTTGATTTTAATTTTATTGCACTATCAAAATTTTCAATAGCAGAAGAAACTTTACCTTGTAACAAATCATTTAACCCAATATAAAAATAATATGAATTACAATTTGGATTCAATTTTAAAGCCTGACGAAAATATTCAGTTGATTTTTTTGCATCGTCAACAGAAAAAGTTTTTTCAGCTTGTGCATAATAAAGTTGCCCCAAACTAGCCAAAGATTCAAAATCGTAAGTGTTTTTCTTCAAAGCATTATTGAATGCAACAATTGCCTCCTCATCCTGTTCCATCCCAGCAAGTGCAACACCGTTCAAATAATAGCCTAAATAGTAATCTGGATAGTTTGTAATTAAGTATTGGCTTTTAAAAACAGAATCCCTGTAATTTTCATTTTCAATATCGTTTATCGCATCATACAAAAATTTATCATCCCCTTGAGGATTGAAAACTTTTCCATATTTTTGAGGACAATTTATCTGAGAAATTTCATCTTTTTTCGGTTGTGGCAAATAAATATGAGAATTTAATTCAACCGCTTTTGCGTAAGATGATTCATAAGAAGTTTTATTTTGAGCTTTTTGAGCATACATCAATTTTGCATACAAATTCCCCAGTTCTGGGTTTTGCAATTGCTCTTGCTTATCAGCTCCTAAAACAACTGCACTCAAAACCTTCGTGCCAGTAACGAATTTGTCATCATCCGTTTTTAAATCTATTGCTGTTTGATAATCTTTTTCTGCTAAGTTATAACGTCGCAAAGCATAATAAGCATCTCCTCGCAATTTGTATGCTTCATACTTTTTAGGTTTAGAAGAAATATACGCATCTAAATATTTTAAAGATTCTTGATAATTTTTCTGACCTATTAAATTTTCTGCCATTTCAAAAGCATCTTTATTTCCTTTAATAACAGAAACTTCCGTAGTTTCGGATGTTGTGTCTTCAGCGTACACAGAATTTTGAGAAATTGTATAAGTTCCCATCATCATTAGCACAAGTAACGCACATATCTTCTTATTAACCATATTCACCCCGTTTAAACTAAATCATAACAAGATTATACAATAGAAATCGGAATTATTGAATAAATTATACAATTTGTTATATTATAAAAATCAGCACTGCAATTAGGGAGAAATATCAAATGAAAAGATGTTTTTGGGTGGATGAAAAATCTGAAATCTACACAAAATACCATGATGAAGAATGGGGAATTCCAAAATACAATGATAGAGAGCTTTTTGAACTTCTCGTTCTAGAATCTTTTCAAGCTGGATTATCTTGGATTACTGTTCTCAAGAAAAGAGAAGCTTTTAGAATTGCTTTTGATAACTTTGATGTAAAAAAAGTTTCAAATTATGGTGAAAATAAGATTGAAGAACTTCTTCAAAACCCACAGATAATCAGAAGCAAAGGGAAAATTAATGCCGCAATAAATAACGCAAAAATTTTTATAGAAATTCAAAAAGAATTTGGAAGTTTTTCTAATTACATCTGGAATTTTACAGACGGAAAAGTTATCAAAAATACTTCTGGAAAAACAATAGTTTCATCTCCTCTATCTGACAAAATTTCAATAGACCTCAAAAAACGAGGAATGAAATACGTTGGAACTGTAATAATTTATTCCTATTTACAAGCAATTGGTGTCCTAGATGACCACGACAAGGACTGCTTTAAATACTAAAAGTCCCATTCCATTTCGGCAAACAGCTTTACCATCAAAAAGTTTTTAAACTTTTAAGAGTTTTTAATTCTCTCGGGTGTGAGCCTTAACCGATGTTATAAATATACCATATGATTAGAGTTTCTGTAAACATCCGTATTTTTACGTACGTAAAAATACGACTAGCCAGATGGGTTAGTTTGATACTTGACATCCATGAGGCGTAAGGCTTTGCAAAGAGGAAAGGTTTTTGACACAAAAATAAAAAGATAATATTTTATTAATATCAAAAGTGAACATTAGTTTATCTGTCGGCTTAGCAAAGCCGACCTACATTTTTTAGGCTGTAATTAAAAAGTTAGATAAATAATTTTTGAAGAAACAGAGCGAGCCGAATAATTCGGCTCGCTCTGTTATTTTATATGCCAATTTTTCAATAACTAGGCATTATAAAGCATTTTTATATCTAAATCTTCTATTGCATCACAAGCTTTCATTTCTTGATAGCCTGCAATCACTGTTCCAACAACCCCAATAGCAGCTAAAGCAGATAATACTATTTTATTCTTCTCTGCAAATTTAGCTCCAGCAGCCAAAGGAAGCCCTCCAGCAAGAGCTAATCCAATACTTGGAAGAGCATAAGCAACAGCCTTATTTCGTTTTCGCATTAATTCATTTCTTTTAGCATAATTTGGATTTGTACTGCTTGATACATTTACGGGGCTTATACTCATTGATAGTTCCTTTCATATTTATACACCAATCTATATATTTTAAATCCTGTAAAAAAAATTTTTGCTATTGAAAAATTTTTAACATCTTGAAAGGATAAGTTAGGATGAGGGGTAAATCTAAACAAGTACAGCAATTTCCCTCACCCCACCCCTCACCTCAATCCTCTCCCTCGGAGAGGAAGAAAAAGTATTAATCAACCATACGGCATGCAGTTTCACAAAATTAAATTTTGCGTTTAGTTCACCACCTCACCCTAGCCCTCTCCTCAAGGAGAGGGAGGAATGACGGGATTTGAGATAATATTGTGGGCATCATTCCTCTCCTCAGAGAAAGAGAATAACAATACAAAAAGAGATTCTTCAAACAAGAACCTCTTTTATACATATAGAAAAATTTATCTAAACATGTTGAGCCAATGTTTGTTCTTTTACTACATTACGTTTAACTTTTCTTGTTGCAGTCCTTGGCAAAGGCTCTTTTCGTACTACAATATTCACTGGTCTTTTATACGGAGCTAATTGTACAGACAAATTCTTAACCTCTTGAGTAACAAAGCTTTCCAACTCTTCATCATTTGGATATTTTTGCATAATTTCTTCTGTTGGAACAACTACGGTCATAATCTCTTCAGTACCGTCTTTTGCACCAGAGGTTCTTATTGCACCAAATACACAAACTTCAGCAAAATTTGAATCGCCTTCCAAAACAGCTTCCACTTCTTCTGGGAATACTTTTTTACCACCAGAAAGAACAATCATATTCTTAATTCTACCAGTAATATACAATCTGCCATCAGAATCAAACTCTCCAATATCACCTGTATGTAACCAACCGTCAGCCTCTAAAACCTCAGCGGTTTTCTCTGGATTGTTATAATATCCTTTCATTACAGATGGACCTTTAACCATAAGTTCTCCAGTTTCTTCATCAATTTTTGCATCATATGAATCCAAAACAGGACCAACAGACATCAATTTTCTATCATTACCCCTATCAACAGAAATAATAGGACTTGTTTCAGACAAACCATAACATTGGAACACCTTGATACCAATTCGCTCAAAGAATTCGCCAACTGTTGGATCTAATGGAGCACCCCCAGTCATAAATCCATAGAAGTTTCCACCAAATTTTGCCAAAATACTTCTGAATAATTGACGTTTGATACTGTAATCCGTAATATATTCAGCTGCTGCGTAAGAACGTTCAAACAACAACTTTTCTTCTGTTGGAAGCATTCTAATATCAGCCTCTATCGTATTTTTTAACAATTTCAAAAAGGCTGGAACAACAATCATAAAATCAATTTTCTTTTCTCTCATATCACCCAAAACATCTTTTGGTTTTAAACTTTGAGGATAAAAAATTGAAGAACCTCTATTCAAAAATGTTGAAAAACCAACAGTCAATTCAAATAAATGATTCATCGGCAAAATTGACAACAAATTTACATTTTCATGAGGCAAAACTTCTGGCAAAATTTTTGACATTTCCAAAACTTGAGTTGTCATATTTCCAAAAGTTGTTTGAACACCCTTTGGAGCTCCAGTTGTACCAGAAGTATAAATAATCAAAGCCGTATCTTTTAATGATCTATGACGCCATTTGCATTCTCTACCAGATGGGAGAGTATATAAGCTAGGGTATTCAGAATCATAACGAGGTTCGTCCAGGATAATTATATGTTTGATACTTGAAATTTTCTTTTGTAATTCCAACCCCTTTTCCAAATTTGCTTGGGATACAGCAAGAACTGATGGTTGACAGCTAGAAAGGATTGAAACTAATTCATAAATAGTTAACTTATTATCTAAGGGAACAGTAACCATGCCTGAAATAACTGCGGCAAATAAGCAAGCACCCATTTCTGGCATTGATTCAGAAAGAATGGCTAATCTTTCACCCTTTTGCATCTGCAAGTCAGTTATCAAATAACTTGCAAATTGTTTTGTCAAAAGACCAAGCCCTTTGTATGTAAGCTCTTTCCAGCCGTATTTATTACGTTTGCCAAGAGCAATTCTTTCACCATAAAGTTTTGTATTTTGATCTAACAGTGATAAAACATTCTCTCTCATATATCCAATTCTCCCCTTTTCCCCTTCAATGTAATGAAATTTATATAAAAGTTTCGAGAAACACATCGAACCATTTTTCAAAAAAATTATATCATAAATTGGCTAAATAGCAACATATGAAGCCTTTAGCAAACAAACCTCTTCACCAGTATTCGCATCTGTTATCAAGTGTTCCGATGTCAAATTTTCACGGTCAATTTTCACCGAAGAAATTATATCATCCCCATACTTGACCTCATGTTTAAAATAAATATCCAAAGTTTTCAATTTATGCTTTGAGCGAAAATCAAAATCTAATACTTCCATAGCCCAAGTAATATAAACCGTATTGTTAACGTGACCATTCATATCCAAATCATCATAACGAACATGGAAAACTTTTTCGCAATCACTTTGACTAATAGGTTTTATTTTTTGTAAAGCTAAATCATCATCTCGCTTTTCAAATGATATAAACTGAGGGAATTCTTGTGAAATATTTACTATCGATTTAGAGTTTAAATTAACAACAAACCAAGACGTTACCGCCCTCAACAATCGTTTCCCAGTATCTGCATCAAAACACTCAAAGTCACGGAAAGTAGTCATTCTATTCCCACCACGACACTCTGTCAAAATTTTAATTTTATCCACCCCAATAGGATAATCATCAAATTCAATTCGGTAGCGAATTAAAAACCAGCCCAATCCTTTTGCAAGCAAAGCATCACAAGACAAATCTGTATCAATTTTATCAATTGATTTTGCGGCTAAATCTTGCATAAAATTAAGCAACACTGCAGGTTTCAATGCGTAGTGCATGTCTTTTTCCGACATTGAAACCTGATATGTTCCTTCTAAAATATATTTGTTTTCAGCATCAAAATTTATCATTTTCTAAAACTCTTTTATTTTTGAATTGAAAGAGGTTCAACAGCGTAATTTTCTCTAAAAGTTTCTACTGTTTTAGCAAAATCTTCATTATTAGAATCTTTTAGTTTATTTTTCAATACGTGTTTTGGAATTGAAGAATTTACAGACTGAATTATATTTGTAGCAATATTAGAACAGTGGTCAGAAATTCTTTCCAAATCATTTAAAATTTCAGCATACACAAAACCACGTTTGATATGGATTTTTTCTTTTTTAACACGTTTGATATGATTTTTCTTAGCTGTATAAGCAATATCATCAACTACTTGTTCTAAAGGTTCAACATGATATGCTTGATTTACATTGTGTTCAACAAAAGCATTTACCGTCACATCAAAAACTTCTTTAACAGCATTAACAACATGTTTTAATTCTTCAACTGTTTCAGGTAAAAGTTTCCATTCTTTTCTGTGCATTTTATTTGCCAAATTCAAAATATGAATTGCATGGTCTGCAATCTTTTCAAAATCAGAAATTGAAAGAATAAGCTGAGAAATTTTATTACTATCTTCATCAGACAATTCTGTACCAGAAAGCTTTTGTAAAAATGATTCCAAAGTATCTTGATATTTATCAATCAAAACTTCGTTCTTGTTAATAATCTCCGCTACTTTATGATTATATTGTTTTAACATTCTCACAGACATAACCAAAGTATCACGAGTAATTTTTGCCATCGTACCAGTAGCTTTGTAGCATTGATTGATTGCAATAGAAGGAGTAAGAAGTAATCTTTCATCAAGAATAACATCTTTTTCATCTTTTTTATCTTTGATTAAAACATAAGCAAGTTTTTCCATTTGTTTTGCAAATGGGAATAGTAAAACCGTTGTTGCAATATTGAATATAGAATGACAAACCGCAATACCAAAAGGATTTGTAGCTTCTGCAAATGGGTAATTTATAAAGTAATGACCGAATTCGTAAATTGGTAAGAAAATCAACGCACCTAAAACATTGAACATTACGTGAACGACAGAAACTCTTTTTGCGTTCGTATTTACACCAATACTAGATAATACAGCAGTGATACAAGTACCAATGTTTTGACCAATGATAATTGGAACTGCAACCGCATAAGAAATTCCACCAGTCATAGACAACGCTTGCAACATACCAACAGAAGCAGCTGAGCTTTGGATAATTGCAGTAACAATTGCCCCAACCAAAAGTCCAAGAACAGGATTTTTGAATAAGGTTAAAGCATGTGAAAATCTAGGATCATCTGCAAGAGGAGCCATAGAAGTTGACATCAATTGCATCCCATACATCAAAACTGCAAAACCTATTAAAAATCCCCCAACACTTTTACGTCTTGAGAGATTATTTTTTGAAGTCATTATTAAAATTACGGCAACTAAAGCAAGCAATGGGCAAAAAGATTCAGGCTTTAAAAAACGAATAAAGAAGTTAGAACTTTGAATACCCGATAAACTTAAAATCCATGACGTTACCGTTGTACCAACGTTTGAACCCATGATTATGCCAATAGCCTGAGATAACTTCATTATTCCAGAGTTTACAAAACCAACAAGCATAACTGTTACAGCTGAGGAACTCTGAACCGCAATCGTAATACCTGCACCTAGAGCAAAGCTTTTTACTGGATTAGAAGTAATTTTTTCTAAAAGCTTCTCCATCTTGCCGCCAGCAATTTTTTCTAGTCCAGCGGACATAACAATCATTCCATACAGGAAAAATGCTAACCCTCCGCATAAAGTAAATATTGAAAATATATCCACGATTCTTAATTTCCTCCATAAATTAAATTGTATATTTATGAGGTTTTACCCCCATAATCAACTTTATTATTATATAAAGTTTTTTGTTTGACAACATGGTGATACAAAGAATTTATTAATATCTTGGCAATTTTTAAGCATAAAAATACTTTATAATAATAGACACAATATTTAGGGGAAATAAATGAATTGGTTATCCATTACCTCTCGCATTGCAAGTAGGTTTAAGCCTCTTGGGAAGCAAGGGAGTAAACTTATTTCAAAACAAACAAATATACCAATTGCGAAAGTTAAAAATATTCCGATACCTAAATTTGCCCACACAATGGATTTTGTAGAAATTTCCACAAAAGGCGGGAAAGGTAAAACAACAGTAACTTCGTTCAAAGATAGCGAAGGTAATCTGCTCTGGAGAAATATCCTAAAAACCTCTAAAAAAGAAACTGTTTCAACCACAAGAACATATTGGGGTGATAATAGTACTCTCAGAGAAATTAAATCTCAAACAACAGTAAATGGAAATACAACTCAATTAATGACCTCAAAACATATTTTTTCTAAAGACTCAAAAACATTAGATAGAGAAAAACTTACGATAAATTATGAAAAAGACAATACCACAAAAGAAGTCCAATTTTTTGAGAAATTAAAACCTCATAAACAACATCAATACGTTAGAACAACCGCATCTAGAAATGAAACTGGGGAAATAGTACAAACAGGAATTAATAGTAATTTTGTTTCTCAAAAAGAATTAGAAGAAATATCAAAAACACCTTATTTATTTGCAAAAAATTATGAAGATGAAGAATTTCTTCGAGCAATTATCCCATACTCAAAGGCAAAACAGAATGTTTCTGATAGAGAAATAACAGTATTAAATGAAAGACTAAGTAAATCTGTTGAAGGAACTTCCCGCTGTTATACTAATGAAATTAGGGTTGATTTAAGTAAACAAGCAGGAAATAAATCTAAAATTGTAAATGTAACAAATCATGAGCTCAGACATCAGTACCAAAATTCTCTAATGGAAAAATTGGAAAATCCACCACAAGTAATAAAATACAAATTATTGAAGCAAAAATTAGAAAGTCGTCAAAAAGCAAGTTTAGAAAAAAATTATAAAAAACTCATTTCGCAACCAGAAAACAAATCAAAACCTCTTTCTGCCAAAGAAAAAGAACAAGCCGAACAATGGGCAAAAGAAACTGACAATTATATTGATGGAGAAAAGGACTCTGTTGGATATCTAAAACAAACCATAGAAAAAGATGCCTTTGCTGCTGGATTTGCAAGCCAAAAAGAATATGATGAATTAATACGGAGTTTCTTTGGAAAAACAATGAAATTTCCACTTCATATGCAAGGGAATATTGAAAGTTTGAAATCCGTTGGAATAAGCAGACTTGTTTAAGGAATTGGATTGGAATATTTATTTGTTAGGCTAGTAAGCTCAACCTACATTGATAGAAGTGGATAAGTCTATAAGTTGGTTACAAGTTTCCCTCCCCAAGGGCGGAGGGATTAAGGGAGAGGGGTTGATTTATAAGGGAAAAGAAATAGGGGAAGAAGAAAATAAGTTCGTTACGCAATTAATATGTCACCTCGTTTCAGGGTCTCTAGCTGGTGCGCTCTGATAGAAATTCCGAAACCAATTCGGAATTGTTTGACGGTATTAGGGGTTCGGGGGCAAAGCCCCTGATGACTCGAGCCATTTAGCCATTCGTGTTTTTCTTTTTCGGTTCTGCTTTTTCTTTTTGCGTCGAAATCAAAAAGAAAAAGTGAACAAGTATTTATCAAATCAACCCCTCTCCTAACCATACCTCTCGCAAAACAATTCACTGGATTGTTTTGCTCGGCAGAGTCCCTAGGGGAGGAATAATGCACAATATCTTACAAATTCGTCATACTGAGCGGAGCGAAGTATCTCAATCCATACTCGTTAGGTTTAACCCCTCACCTCAATCCTCCCCCCTAGGAGAGGAAGAAAAAATAAAACGTAACGAACTTATTCCCCTATTCCCTTTTTCCTTTTCTCTTAAATTATTTTATCTTCTTCAAAGAAGAAAGGAAGTTATTTTGAACTATATCTCCATCAACTTTTGTTAAAAAGATTTGGCAATCCTTTTCTTCTGCATCAATTTTTGGTAATTGAGAAATTTCAGCTGAATAATAATCACTATCAGTTCTACTACTTAACGGAATTCTATTTGCCAAACTATTTAAAGATAAATTCCTCAAAAATCCATAAATTCCCTTTTTGCGATTAGAAAATTTGGTATAAATTCTCAATGCCGCATCTTGAGCTTCTAAATCATATGTACCAACAATAAACGAACTTAATTGAGGAGATGAAGATTTTATCATCATTGGTTTAATCACGTTATCTTTTAATCTCAAATCGCCATCTATTTGTTCAAATTTACCCTCTGGAACTGAAACCAAATCTGAAACAATTGACGGAGTAACCATAGTGAGAGGATTCCTGAATAATGCGGCAACTTTCATTGTGTATTCCACAAGCCCAATTTTCGGAATTATCCCTTCATAAACTCTAAATTGAATACGCCCATTTAGCTTCAAACTATCATCCGTTTCTAGTTCCATCAAGCCACTAGCTTTCCCATTGATTTCTTTTGGCAAATTCAACAATGACGATGCTATAATATCTGAATCAACTTTTACCAACGCAAGCCACAATGAATACTTGTGTTTTTTTAAGTCACAATTGATTTTGGCAGAAGATGTGCCATCTGCGATATTAAATTTATTTGAATCTATTTTTAATACACTATTTTCATCTAGAGTTAAATTTGCAACAACATTAGAAAATTTTATATCTTTATAAAAACCTTTATCCGCTATTAGACGACATTTTTCAATAATTAAATTTGCCAAATCAAAAGTTTGAGAATTGTCATCATCGTCATCAGAAACATTCTTTGCAATAGATTCTTCTACTGTTTTTTGGACATTATCAGAAGCAACATCACTCGGAGTTTGATTATTAAATATCTGCAAATATTTTTCTACATCAATATTATCAACCCCAAGTTCTGCATCTTTTACAATTATTGGGAATTTTATTTCATTCATAATTACCCCAGATGCGTGATAACTTGAGCGTCTATATCGTCCATTTGAAGAGATGTGCATATGATCATTATCTGTTTTGAATTCACCCTCTTTTATATATAACCTTTGACTAGGAATTCTCACATCAGAAACTTTCATATTCCCTTGAAGGGTCGGATATTTTCCAGTGTTAATAAGTTTTACGTGACCAATAAAAGTTCCACCTTTGAATAATTTTTCTTTTATTAGCATATTCACAAACCCACTCGGCATAGGTTTTGGCAAATCCATTCCAAAATCTTTGACAAATGTTTTACCATTTGAGAAATCAATATTTGAACTGAAACTCACAAGAGGAATGCGTTTTTTGTTTCCATGGCTTTTATCTGGATTTTCTGCATAATAATCGATTGATTTTATATTCAAAAGCATATTTTCAAAGTGCATTTTCGCAACCAAAACACGAGTAGCTAAATCATTCATAAATGTTTCATCGCCATCTACAATGAAGCCATTGCCCTTATCAAATTTGTAAAGCCAAGTTAAATCAATTTTGTTATTAATCATTTTTAGCATTACTCTAGTATCAGCTTTCCCAGACATTTTCATTGGATAACCAATCATTTTTGACATGTAATGTTCTGAAAAATCATTTGTAACAACGGCATTTCCAACCAAATTTGTATCCATAGATTTCAAATAGTCTTTTACAGTTCCTTCAAAATCCATTTTGTTACTTGGTTTATTTGCATAATAGCCTTTGAAATTCTTCAACTGAATTCTATAATTATCAATTTTTACTTGACCTTGATTCAATAAAATTGGTAAATCCATAAACGGAATTAGTTTAAAGGTCAATTTATTCAAATCAATTAAACCATCAATATTATTATTTTTTACATTAACCTTAAAATCGAAATTTCCATCAATATTTTTGAAATAAACCAATTGTTCATTGATATTATTTTCAACAATTTGAGAATTCAAGAAATCCAACACATAAGGGATTGAAAACTTTTTCGCAGACAAATTGATATTATAATTTGATTTTGTATCAACATTTCCGCTGAAAAACAATTTCTTATCATTTACAGAAATTTGAGAGTTTTCAACTACAAATTTTTCTTTATCCAATAGATAAACTTTATTATCATCAGAAGTTTTAATTTTTAAAACATTTTTACCTTTTTTAATCGTTGCAACAACATTGTAATTTACGTGTTTTTTATCAATATCATCATCAATTCTTAAATTATTTCCATCGATAATTATGTTTGTATTTTTGTCTAAATTATACAAAATTTTTGCATTTTTTATTGATAAAACAGACTGAAAAATATCGAAATTCCAATCATTTTTTTGTGATTTTTTTTGAGCCTTAAAGCATTGTAAATCCAAGATTTGATTAACATCTGCAAAAATATAATCAGACGTTGCACTTTTTAAAATTACATTCTTTTTTAAGATTTCAGAAAGAGATAAATTTATTCCAAAATTTTCTACTTTCGCAATAGTTTTTTTATTTTTTAAAACTTCAAAATTATCCACCCCAAAATATATATTTGGAGATAATTCTGTTTTAACAACAGGATGTTTTATATCAATTTCAGTACCAAGAGATTTGCTTGCAACATCTTCTAAATAATTCACAACCTTGTCATTTGAAGCAAGATATGGAACCCCCTTTAGGTAAAAAATAACAGCACCAGAAATAATCAATCCTGCAAAAACAATCGTACCTATTAAAAGCTTTATAGATAATATTATACTCTTCTTAATCATAAAAAACTCACCTATTTCTTAAAAAATTATACCATAACAAATTTTATGTTATAGTTAAGTTATGAAAAAATTGTTGGTTTTATTGGGCATAATTTTTATATTTGGAACCCCTGTATTAGCAGAAGATACAGCAAATTCTGATTTACTAACAAACGACGTTATTCTGTTCACCCAAAATGAAAGATGGGGATTAAAGGATAAAGCGGATAATATTACCGTAGAACCAATTTATCGCAAAATGATTAGGGTTGGAACACACTCTTGGATTGTCCAAAACAAAAAATACAAATTTGGACTAATCAATTCCAATGGTAAAGTTTTAGTTCCAATAAAGTATAGAAATGCAGATAGAATTGTTACCAAATTTGCAAAATTCGGGAATGATAACGACTATGGAATTTATGACGAATTTGGAAATACCATCGTAAAACCTGAATATTCAAAAATCGATATTTTATTTGGGCAAATGTTTTTAACCTACAAGAATTATAAATACGGGATTGTTGGTTATGATGGAAAAGTAATTTTAGAAAATAAATTTGATGATATTTATATGCCAAAACCAAATGTAATGAGAATTTCTTACAATGGAGAATGGTATGAACTTCAACAAGTAAAAGCTGATACCCTCACCCTTCCTGCGGATGCCGAGCATAACCTCGCAACGAAAGAAGATTTGTCACTCCAAAATATCGTTGTAAATACTGGAGTAATGTCAAGTTATTCTGTCGTAACCTTTTCTGATTATCTAATCAAACTTTTCTCATCAATTTCACCATCTCATGAAGATACAATTGATGAACTTATGCTTTCAAAAGGAGCTGACACGGTTTCAATTTTTATGAAGTTATCTTGGATTCCAAAATATCCAGTAGTGTATTGCAAGCACTATTACAGAAACGTAAGAAACCCAAACAATGGACCTCTTTCTACTGTAAAAAAAGAATTAAAACGACAAATCAAATAAGACTAATAACGTCTTAATTCAATTTGTTTCGCCAATTGTTCGGAGAACTCGACTTCTTTTGTTCTGCCTTGTTCAATAAAAACTCTTTTTGCAGATCTTATTTTAGATAATGCTAATCCAGGATTTTGCCTCATACAAGTTTTGGCAATATCAATCCTAGCAAAGGCTAAACGCAAGCGATACACATCTTCTGACTCTGTTCCTTTTGCAACAGTTTTGAAACCTTTTTTAGCTTCCTCAAAATCTGTGACAATTGACTTCAAGCACTTTTCCTCTTTCAAAAGTGTCTTGACATATTGTTTAGACATCCATTCAGCTTTGTACAACTTTTTCAAATCCACAATTCTTGCCAATGTATGGAACTTATCACCTTGATTTTCGGCATTTGTAATTGCTTTTTCTAAAATTGTAATTCTTGTATCTTTTGCAATTGGGAGTTTTGCCAAACCACTATAAACAATACCCGCAAAATCTCGCATGCCAGAACCTTGTAACCTTTCAGCAAAATCCGCCAAATTGTAACAAAAAACATCTAACATTCCCATTTTTGAATAATTTTTTTGAAATGCACTAATTTCCTTTGCGAAAGAGTGAGGGTTCCTAATTCTTGATTGCATTGTTTCTCTTGCAAAATGTTCAAAATCGTGATTTATTCGATTTACGTTAATTGGATTTATTCTCATGTTAGGAATAAAACTAGTAAAAAAATATTTTTGCTATTACTTAAAAATTATTTTAATAATTTATCCAAAACCCCGACCATTTCGGAAATTTTTGCATCCTTATCCGCTTCAGAACCAGATTCAAAAGAATGTTTCACGCAATTTGCAAAATGAGCCTTCAATATTTCCAAATTTATACGGAAAAATAATAAACAAAAGCCGATAAGGGGAATCTACCTTTCTGTTATGCGAGAGCGGGAAGCTCGAGTATTACAGAACAGGTATGCAACTTCATTATGGGCTGAACCCCTGTTTTTCGACCTGCGGGAGAAAAATACGGGTGAAGATTCCCTTGATAGATAAATTGCACAAAAAACAGCCGATAAGGGGAATCGAACCCCTGACCTACTGATTACGAATCAGTTGCTCTACCATCTGAGCTATATCGGCAGTTCCCAAATCTATTTTATATCAACAAAATTAGCTTTCAACACTTCCTATAATTGCAAAGAATAGAAACGCTTTGATTGCAAAAATCAAACCTAAAATGAATAATATCAACCAAATTCTAACCCAATTTTGTTGCACTTCATTAAATTTTGCAGGGCTTTCCCATTCTTTTGATTGCCAAGCCCATTTGTTACCCATAAGGCCAAACCATACTGAAACCCCAATTGGGCCAATAATTGGAATTAAACAAGCTGGAAAATATAAAAGTGTAATATATTTTTTGTGCATAATACCCCAAATCCAATTTAGCAAAAATGCACCCCAGTTAAAGTGTCTTAGTTCTTTTGGTAAGGAGTTGGAATCTTCTGTAACCCATTCGCCACAAAATTTACATTTTTTTGCATCAGAATTTATCTCCGCTCCACAAAATTGACATACTTTTGTTTCTTCCATAATACCCTCTTCTTATTAACAAACTTCTTTAACAACAATGATAGTACTTTGAGAAAAAGATGTCAATCTAAACAAAAAAGACCTCGTAATATTTACAAGATCTTTTTTAACTTTATTTAATTTCTTATTACATCCTCTAATTCAAGCCCAAGATGTATTTATTCATATTTGCAGTGTAATTCATTGCACTATACATTGAATTTTGGGATTGCTGAATCGTCGAATATTCATCCTCTAAAGAAGACAATTCTGATTTATAGCCCTTTACTTCTTTTAAACTATCACCTCCTTTGGTTATAGATTCTAACTTCTTAGAAATCTTACTGAATATATCCGAAAGGGATTCTGATGACGATACAGAAACGCCAACTTGAGCCGCCAATGCTTTTGCTATCATCTCTGCTTCACTTGATGTTGCTTGTTGTGCATTGTTGGAATTTGCAGTTTTATGAACTTGCTCCAATTTTTGTTCAAGTTTAGTTATCAAAGCCTGTGCTTGAGCTTCCGAAGTAACAGTTGACGGTTCAATTCCAAGCCTTCTAAGTTTTCGAATTGTTTCTTCACTCAACCTTGAGCCAGACACACATCCGAAAAAACTATTACTTGCCGAAGATGTTACTCCTGATATTGGCATACTTTTTGAATCACCTTTCTACATCTTTTCTTTTAATTATTCTTTTCAAGAAGTCAACAATATTATTAACGGTTGGGAATGAGAAAAACTTTATAAATTTAGACTTTGTTTTTACAAATATTTACAGATAATTTCTATGTTGTTTTAAGGATATGTTTTTTGTAATATAACCATGTAGTACTTTTAAAAAAAGGAGAGAACTAATGAAAAAATCAATTAAAGACCTTGGTGATATCAAGGGTAAAAGAGCGTTAGTAAGAGTTGATGTTAACGTTCCTTTAGACGAAAACAAAAACGTTACTGATGACACAAGAATTCAAGCAATTTTACCAACTGTAAACTTCTTAAAAAATAAAGGAGCTAAAATTATTTTAATGGCTCACTTAGGCAGACCAAAAGGGGAATGGAATATGGAATTTTCTCTAGAACCTGTTGCTAAATACTTAGCTAAAGTTTTAGGCGAAGATGTATTATTTGTAAAATCACCTGTTGGCGAAGGTGCTGATAAAGAATTAGAAACACTTAAAGATGGTCAAGTTGCATTATTAGAAAACATTAGATTCTACAAAGCTGAAGAAGCTAAAGACGATGATATGACATTTGCAGAAGAACTTGCTAAATTAGGCGATTTCTATGTAAACGATGCTTTCGGTGCTGCTCACAGAAAACACACTTCAACTGCTAAAGTTGCTCATATTCTTAAACCAGCTGTTGCAGGTTTGTTGATGGAAAAAGAAATCAGATGCTTATCTCAAGCTCTTGATAACCCAACTCGTCCATTCACTGCTGTTGTAGGTGGTGCTAAAGTTTCTTCTAAAATCGGTGTTTTAGAAAACTTAATTGACAAAGTTGATAACCTAATTATCGGTGGCGGTATGGCTTACACATTCGTTAAAGCTAACGGCGGAAAAATTGGTAACTCAATTTGCGAAGATGACCAAATCGATACAGCTAAAGCAATCGAAAAGAAAGCTGCTGAAAAAGGCGTTAAACTTGTAATGGCAACAGACGTTTTGGCAGCTGACGATTTCTCTGGAAATGTAACTAACAAATTCACAGCTATCAACGAAATTCCAGATGGATTTGAAGGCGTTGATGCTGGCCCAGATTCAAGAAAAGCATTTGCAGAAGTTATCAAAGCTTCAAAAACAATCTTGATGAACGGACCTGTTGGTGCATTTGAAAATCCTAAATTTGCTGAAGGTACAAAAGCTGTTTTAGAAGCAATTGTTGAAGCTACTAAAAACGGTGCAGTATCTGTTATCGGTGGTGGAGATTCAGTTTCAGCAGCTAAAAAATTCTGTAAAGCTGAAGATTTCACACACGTTTCAACAGGTGGTGGAGCTTCATTAGAATTCATCGAAGGTAAAGTATTACCAGGCGTTGCAGCTTTAGATGAAGCATAATTGAAGTATTAAATATTTCAAATTAAAAAAGGCGGAACTTAACAATTCCGCCTTTTTAATGAAGAAATGTTAAGATATTATTACGAAAGTAGCAAAATATTTTATCCTAACATTTTAAGACTGCAGAACAATAATTTGAAAGGATTTTATATGAATGTAAATTTTACCCCAAACAACTCTACATCTTTTGGTATGGCTTTTACTCTGAAAAATGACAAAGCAGTCGTAGCAATCTCAAATGCTCTACACAAAAAACCTGCCGTTCAAGAAAAATTTATGAAAGATATTGCACCAACACTTATCAAATCTAAATCAGATATTATTGTAGATGGATATAACGTTACTGTAAAAAATGACCGAGCTGGTTTAAAATTTGATGTATTAGACGGCTTTGAAAACTTCCACCCAGAAACAGATGGAGCAAACATGATTGTACATACAAGAGATCAAAATTCTAGAGAGGGAATTCAATATATTACATTTGATAATCGACCTGATTATTATAATAAACGACAAGAATGGGCAAATCAAGATGGAGTTATACTAAGATTGGATATTGCTAAAGAACTATCGAAAAAATTAGATGGTCTAATGGCTGATGACGTTATTGGGAAATATAAAGACCAAGCCGCAATTGACGAAATTGCTCAAAATCTTCAAGATTATAAATCTTGGAGTGCATAAATCTTAACTTCTAAACAACAGGACATTCTGCATTTATTAACCAATATATTTTAATTGACCGTAATATTATTTAATGTCATAATCATTTTATGAATTATATTTTTTACGCATTGATAGTCATTTCTATAATAATTGGGGCAATAAATGGAAAACTCCAAGATGTAGTAAATTCAATTATGTCTGGAGCAGAATTATCTGTAAAAATTGCTTTTTCCCTTATTGGAATTATGGCGTTTTGGCTAGGAATAATGCGAATTGCTGAAAAATCAGGGCTTATCAAAATTATTTCAAAAATATTAAAGCCTATTACAAAAATATTATTCGATGAGCTTCCTCCAGAATCACCTGCTATCGGTGATGTTGCCATGAATTTCACTGCAAATGCCTTCGGACTTGCAAATGCGGCAACTCCGTTTGGAATAAAAGCAATGGAAGAATTGAAAAAAGAAAATCTTGGACAAAACACAGCTTCAAACTCAATGTGCTTATTTTTAGGGATGAACACAGCAGGATTTCAACTCATTCCTACAACGGTTTTAGCTGTCCTCGTTGGAATTGGTTACAAAAACCCAACAGAAATAATTGCTCCGACATTTATCGTTACGCTGATTGCATTCACATCTGCAATTATTTTTGCAAAAATTGGAGCTAAAATATCTAAAAAAGTAGAAGAATTTAAGGAGGTACAAAATGACTAAACTCCTTAACCTTATTTCGCTTTGGGCATTGCCAGTAATTTTATTAACAGTTCTAACATTAGGAATATTTAAAAAAGTTCCGATTTACGAAGAATTTACAGAAGGAGCTAAAGACGGCTTTAAAGTTTCTGTTAAAATTATTCCGTACCTTGTTGCAATTATTGTCGGAATTTCAATGTTAAGAGCAAGTGGAGCAATAGAAATGTTAGCAACATTTTTAGCTCCTATACTCACAAAATTTAATATCCCAGCAGATACTCTACCACTAATGATAGTTCGTTCGTTATCTGGTTCTGGGGCTTTGGGAATTTTCTCAGATATTGCAAACAACTTAGGTCCAGAAGCCTATGCTACAAAACTTTCCGCAATTATGCTCGGAAGCAGTGAAACGACATTTTACGTTTTAGCGGTATATTTTGGAGCCGTTGGAATTTCAAAAATTCGATATGCACTTATTGTTGGACTTCTTGCAGATTTAGTAGGAATTATTGCCGCAATTTCGGTATGTAACCTGATGTTTGGATAGCATCCATCCAACTTTGAGTGTATTCTGTAATTTCGTTTTTCACAATTTCTCTAACTAATATTGCATAATTAATATTTATGCAATCTATTTTTTCAATCTCTTCAACTTTATATGCTCTGCTTCCGCAATTATGACAAAATCCTTCTTCTGGAACAACTTCTCCATCTCGAATTGTTGCCCTCTGTTTGACCCCACAACAAGAACATCTTGTTATATACCAATGATTTTCAACAAGTTCGCCACAATCTGGACAATAACCAATATCATCCTCTATTGGAACTTTTGGATGTGTACATTTTTTGTTTAAATTAAATAAATCACTCCATTTCATACTATTTGTATAATTATCAAATTGAAAAAGTCAATTACTAACTAAACAAAGAGGAGTAATTCTAAATGAACTACTCCTCTACGACTTTTTTATTTAAGCTTTTATTTATCGTAAATATTTAAAATACAAATAGAATGAACTCAATAATAGTGAAATAAACGTAACCAATGCACCATATTTCATAAATCTCAAGAAGGAAATCTTGTGACCTTTTGAAGAAGCTGTTTCACTAACAATAACATTTGCAGCAGCACCAATAATTGTTAAGTTTCCACCTAAACATGCACCCAAAGACAATGCCCACCACAAAGCGTGTGTTGCCCCAGTAATCGCATTTGGATTTGTAGGACTAACAAGCTCTTCAATCAAAGGAGCCATTGTTGCTGTATAAGGGATATTATCAATAATTCCTGATAAAATACCAGAAGCCCAAAGAATAATCATTGTTGCGGCATTCAAACTTCCATGAGTTAAAACAATCAATTGGTCAGCCAAATATTTAATACCACCATTAGCCTCAAATCCACCAATGATAATAAATAATCCTACAAAAAAGAAAATGGTTAACCACTCAACATCTCTATATATTTCTTTGGGTTTTTCAAATAGCAACAAGAATGATGCCCCAGAAACAGCAAAAACATAAGCTGAAACATGTGTAATATCATGAGTTACAAAACCTAAAATTACTAGAGCTAAAGTAACAACAGATCTAATCATTAATGCTTTATTTGTAATAGTTTTAGAATTATCTAAATTCGCAACGTGTTCCATTTTTTCTGGAGTTGCCTTTAATCCCTTACGGAACAAGAAAATTAAAAGGCTAACTGCAATTAAGAAAATAATAACAACAATTGGAGTAAGCTCAACAACAAAATTCATAAAGCTCAAGCCTGCACGAGTACCAATGATGATATTTGGAGGATCGCCAATCAAAGTTGCTGTTCCACCAATATTAGAAGCCAAAACTTCCGTAATCAAAAATGGAACGGGATCCGTATCAAATTCTTTTGCAATAACAAAAGTGATAGGCATCATAAGAACAACGGTTGTAACGTTATCTAAAAATGCAGATGCCACGGCTGTAAATGCAGCTAAAGCAAAAAGAACTGTCTTTGGATGTCCTTTGGTCGCTTTTAACAAATTCAAAGCCATCCATTTGAATACACCACTTCGACTAGCAATATTCACAATAATCATCATCCCGATGAGCAAAAAGATAACTTCAAAATCAACATATTCAAAAACCCCTTTTACATTACTTTGAAGGTTCAAAGACAATGGGATTAAACCTAAAAGCATTGTCAAAGATGCCCCAACTAATGCAACTACGGATTTTTGAATTTTCTCACTCGCAATGAAAATATAAGAAACTAATAAAATTAGCCCCGAAATTAACATTCCATGAGATTGGATAAAATTTAACATACTATAATTCCTTTTTCATTGTAATCAAGTATATTATAGCATAAACAAAGGCTACCAAGGATAATCGTGAGGAACTCTCCAATTGTTTTCTTGTAACAATTTTGCACAAAAACCAACACGGTTGGATGCGTTTTTAGAACATCCATATTTTCTATTATTGATTAGGTCCCTGTGAGTTCCATCCCAAGTGTATGTAAATGGCACAATATAATTTTTATCGGTTCTTGAAGATTTATCTCCAACAGTACTAATTTTTCCCATCTGAAATTCAAAGAATTTCTTGTTATCTTTATAAAAATTAGGTTTATCTAAATCGGAATAATTAGTCAAATAGAAAAATGCAACTGTTGTTTCTTGACGGCAAAGCATAAATGCCCCTCCATCAGACAAAGCGACAGCCAAAGAATTTTCATGAGCTGGGATATATACCTTTTTATAGGAACTAGCTTTCAAATATGGTGCAAAATATTGGTTAAAATAATTTACATTAGATGTGTAGTGAAAAGCTTTTTCTGGCAAATCCCAAGATTCTGGTTCGCCATTATCAACCATTGATAAACGAACAGCTTGATTTATCATTGAATAAAACTTTTCAACTTTAACGGCTGTTGCATTCTTTTGGTAGCTAGTTATCAACCCTGGAATCGTTATTGCCGCAACAACTCCGATAATTCCAATTGTTATTAGAACTTCCGCAAGAGTAAAAGCAGCTTTTTTCATGTTTTTCTCCTATATTTTGTGCATTAACAAGGCATAAATATCATTAAATACGACCAAAACCATAAAAATAATTAACAAAATAAAGAAAAATGAACTTACTTTATTTATTGTTTCTTCATCAACAGGTTTACCTCTCAATTGTTCAATCAACAAGAACATGAAGTGTCCACCATCTAAAGCTGGAATTGGCAAGAAGTTTACTAACGCCAAATCAAGAGATATCATCGCAGTTAACAATAACCCTGAGAAAAATCCGCTATTAGAAATAACATCTCCGCCAATTTTTGTAATCACAACAATTCCATGCAAATCCTTCATTGGGATTTTTCCAGAAAATAATTGCCATAAACCATAAACTAAAATATATGTTTGATTCCACATATATTGGAAACTTCCAGTAATTGCAGAAGAGAAATTTTTAGTAGGGACAAGATTTTGGCGAGCTTCCAATGCAATTCCAATCAAGCCTTTTTTACTTGGGTAAATTGGTTTTAAATCTACCGTTTTCCCATCTCTCAAAACTGTAATATTTACAGGTCTATAATTATCAGAAATCGCATATGCAACATCTTCTAATGTAGAATTTCCATCTGCCACATAAATATTTGTTTCTTTTAAAGAATCTCTAAGTTTTACTTGTTGCTCGCTTAAAGAAACTTGAGAATCTCTATATAATTTATAACCTTTCAAAGTTTTGTCATCAATTTTTAATTGAGGTTCAGATTGTACAAGAGGTAATTTAACTTCAGAAGAAGCATCAATTGCACCATCTTCTTTTAAACTAGGGTTTAATTTTTTCAACTTGTCTAAATTTGTTTTAACAAATTCTTCATCAACTTTACCGTCATAAGGTTTACTATTTTGAGCATAAAGAGTCAACGCATAACTAGATTTTATATCAGAACCATTAATTTTAATAATTCTATCTCCAGCTTGCATTCCGCTATCCCAAACAGAAGCACCTTTTTCTGCGGCAATTTTATTTACATAAACTTGATAATTTTCTGATGGTAATTTTCCCCAAACTAAAGAAGTTATAAATACAAGGAAAAATGCAGTGATAATATTAGCAATTACACCCGCAGAAATTACAACCATTCTTTGCCAAACAGGTCTATTTATAAATCTATCCTCAGAATCCGCTGGCAACTTAGAATCCTTGTCATCATCAGGGAATGATACATAACCCCCAAGTAAAAAAGCGTGAATTAAAACTTCCACATCTCCAATTTGTTTACTCCACAATGTTGGACCAATTGGCAAACCAAAACCAAACTTGGAAACCTTAATTTTGAACATTCTTGCAGCCAAAAAGTGTCCAGCCTCATGAACTAAAACCAAGAAACTCAAGAGTAAAATCATTATAATAATTGACATAAAAAGTTCTCCAATAAATAAAGCTGTAAAATAGAGGAATGCCCTCCGAAAGGGAATTCCTCATACTAATTATTTAAATTGTTTTAAAAATCTAACGTCGTTGTTGAAGAATAATCTGATATCGTCAACAGCATATTTTAGCATTGCAAGTCTTTCCACACCCATACCAAACGCAAAGCCAGAATAAACGTCAGGGTCAATTCCAACACCACGCAATACGTTAGGGTCAACCATACCTGCACCTAAAACTTCTAACCAACCTGTACCAGAACAAGTTCTGCAACCTTTACCGCTACACATAATACATTGAACATCAACTTCTGCTGAAGGTTCTGTAAATGGGAAAAAACTGCTTCTGAAACGAGTTGGGCGACTTTCGCCAAAATAAATTCTTATAAATTCGTTTAAAACACCTTTCAAATCACCAAATGTAATATTTTTATCAACATATAATCCTTCAATTTGATGGAAGAAATTATTTTTTCTAGAATTTATATTTTCATTTCTATAAACTCTTCCAGGTGCGATAATTCTTATTGGAGGGTTTTTACCTTCCATTGCGTGAATTTGAGCTCCAGAGGTTTGACTTCTTAAAACAACATTTTCAGCAACGTTTGTATAGAATGTATCCTGCATATCACGAGCTGGGTGATCCTTTGGAACATTCAACATATCAAAGTTATAATATTCTGTTTCAACTTCAGGAGCAAATTCATCTGGAACAACTGAAAAACCTAAGCTTTGAAAAATTGAACAAATTTCATTTGTTGTTGAAGTCAAAGGATGAACGTGACCACGTGGAACATATTGCCCAGGAAGAGTTACATCAATTTTTTCTTTTTGTAATTTTTCGTTCAATTCTTTTTCGTAGAACAATTTGAATTTATCTTTGATTGAAGATTCTAATTTTTGAGTAATTTCGTTTGCCAAAGAACCAACAATCTTTTTATCCTCCACAGATAAATCCTTCAAACCTTTTTTAATTTCGTTAAATTCACCTTTACGGCTCAAGTATTTGAATTTAATATCTTCTAAGTCTTTTACACTAGAAGCATTTTCAATATCAGTTGTAGCTTCTGCGTATATTTTTTCTAATTGTTCTTTCATCTTTATACCTCTATATATTTAAAATTTCATTATATTTTTTTTCAAAGCCTATTGAAGTTGATGCCCCATGTCCAGGAAAAACTTTTGTATCGTCAGGGAGTGAAAATAAAATATCTTTCACGCTATGAGATAACTTTTTAAAATCCCCTCCAGGTAAATCAGAACGTCCAACACTTTTTTGAAACAATGTATCCCCAGAAAAAAGTTTATCACCAACAAGATAACTCATTCCGCCTTCTGTATGCCCAGCAGTTGCAATAGCCTTTATTGTATTATTTCCAAAAACAAATTCATCACCATCTTTTACGTAATGATTAATTGTTTTTATCTCTGGGGCATGCAAACCAGTGAACATAAAAATCATATTTGGAGTTATTTTTACCTGCTCAATATCATCTTGAGAAACGTAAGCATCGACTCCAAATTGTTCTTTGAATACATCGACACCCATAATATGGTCAAAATGCCCATGAGTTAACAAAATATATTTCAACTTTAAGCCTAATGATTTGATTTCTTCTAGCAATTCTTTTCTCGCATCAGAGCAATCAATCATTACAGCTTCTTTTGATTCTTCATCAATAAGCAGATAATTATTTGCATCAATTGGACCTTCAACAAAAGTTTTTAAAATCATAAACTTGTTACCTCTTATTCTTTCACAAGTTCAAAAATTTTCTTACAAGTTGAGAACAATTTTTTAGCATCTTTAAGGGCAATCATATTTGGGCCATCGCATAATGCTTTTTCTGGGTCTGGATGAACCTCAAAGAACAAAACATTTGCTCCAACAGCCATAGCAGCTTTTGCAAGATATGGAACAAATCTTCTATCTCCACCAGAGCTTGAACCATTAGCTCCAGGAAGTTGAACACTATGAGTTGCATCAAATACAACTGGATAACCAAATGATTGCATAATAGGAATTCCACGGAAATCCACAACCAAATTGTTATAACCAAAAGATGTTCCTCTATCAGTCAACATAATATTTGTATTGCCAGAATCCTCAACTTTTTTAATCAAACTTTTCATTTGATCTGGAGCTAAGAATTGACCTTTTTTGATATTAATAATTTTCCCTGTTTTTGCCGCAGCAACAAGCAAATCAGTTTGACGACATAAAAATGCAGGAATTTGCAAAATATCCGCAACTTGAGCTACAACGTGAGCTTGGTCTGGAGTGTGAATATCAGTTACAATCGGAAGATTATATTTATCTTTCACATTTTGAAGCATTTCAAGCCCTTTCTCTAAACCTGGACCTCTAAATGAAGTGATAGAGGAACGATTCGCCTTGTCAAAAGATGACTTGAACACATAATTTATACCCAATTCTTGAGTAATTTCTTTTAAACCTGCTGCGGTTTCATCTAAAATTTCTTGGCTTTCAATAGCACAAGGACCAGCTAAGATAGTAAGCTTATCTGAGCCGATTTCAAAATCCTTTAATTTAATTCTCTTAATATTTTCCATCATACCCAAATTATATGAAAAATATAGCAAAATTACAAGGGAATTGAAAAGATTGAAAAAAGGCAAAAACTTTGATAAAATAAGATTTATGGAAAGAGAAACTTGGTACAATAAAAAAATCCCAATAAAATACATATTTATTGCTTTTATTCTGATATTTTCTAGTTCAATATTTCTGCCAAGACCAGAATTATCTTGTTCTAAAGCCGATAATATTTGCAATTATTATTTTGTAAATTTTCGAGGGGAAAAAGAAATAGAACAAACATTTAAAATTTCCGACATTGATACATATGAGATTACAAGCCATACAGGAGGGAGAGGAGGTATGACAACATATACCTCAATCATTTACCTGAAAAATGGTGAAGAAATTGAATTATATTTTAGAACATACAGCTTTACAAGAGCAGACAATATTGTCCAAAACATCCTCACTCTTGATAATTACCAAATTAAAAGTTCTTATTGGAAAAGTGTATTGGCAGGATATTAAACCTAATCAACTATCACTCTTGCAGGGAAGTTATTTTTTAACAAGTTATTTGCAGCTTGTTGAGCCTTTTCTCTTGAAGAATATGAACCAACTTGCAAAGTATAATAACCGCCCAAGTTTTTAACAACTGGTGATACCCCTACCCCCGCATCTTGAATAATTGATTTTGCAACTTCTGCTTGTTTTTCTGTTGCATAATAACCAACAACAACTTTTGCGTTAACAATTTGTGCAGGTTGTGGAGTTGCTTGAATTTTCTTTTCTTGTGGAGCTGGAGCAGAAACCGCAGATTTGTGATTATCTACCGTTTGAGGTTTTGCATCTTGTTTTTGCTGTTCAGCTTTTTGAGCATTCATTAAGTCAGCAATTTCAGCTTCCATTTGTCCTGTTGTTTTTCTTTTGTGATTTGGAAGAACAACTTTTTCATCAAGCTCTGGAGAAAACATATCATTATCTCCAACTTTTTTACCATCATCTTCCGACTTGATATGCTTTAATCTATCATCAATTACTGAATTATTTATTTCTTCATCGCTATCTGAAATTGCAGAAGATGCAACATTTTCGTTTTCATTCGTAATAGCAACGTCAACATTTGGTGATAATATTTTGGCAAAACCCAAGATTATCAACACCCCAACAATAAAGACAGAAACAAAAATCGTCAAATCTTTATTTGGAGATTTTTTAACCTTTCTTTTGTAATCACTATAAGTAAAATGTGATGTGTTTTCGTATCTATCAGTATCTTTTAACATTAAACACCTCTGACTTTTGTACTTGCCAAAACAATATCATCAAGTTCTTCACTATAATTTTTCATAACTTCAACGGCAAATTCTTTTACATCTTTTATGCCTAAATCACTCTCCAAACCAGAAACAGGAATTGGAGCTCCATCTGACAAAATATTTACGCCAGTATGAATTAAAATCGAAGTTAAAGACTTTGTAGCAATAGAAACAGACAACTTTTTATCATTTACAAAAATATCATCACCATTTCTACGTGCCTTGAATCCTCTCTTTTCAAGAGCTTCTTTTATACAAGTAACCAACAATCTTTGTCTTAACACCCCTTCAACAAGGTTTACATTAAACTGTTCAGTGATAAAACTAAGCATGTATTTACTATAAATAGGTTCATTATTTATGACGTCTTCAATATCAACCATTTCAGTCAATTTAACTTCGCATTCTCCACAGAAAGCGACGATTGCATCCCCTTGAATTTTAAAATTCTTATAAATCCAATGTGGAGCTAACTGTGACCCGATATATTTAATTTCGTCATCAATAAATAATGTTTTCATCCCTTTATCCAAATAATATTTTCATATAGTGTGTATCGCCATTTGCAAGAAGAGCATGCTTCAATCTTGTACACGACTCACATATCCCGCAATGTTTCTCTCCACCTTGATAACAACTCCTTACAAGTTCTAAAGGAATACCATGTTTCAAGGCTAACATGACTATATCATTCTTATCAGAATTTATCAAGGGTGCAACAACTTTCGGATGTTTTTGAGTCGAATATTCAAATTCTTTATTCACAGAATCGATAAATTCTTGAGTATTATCTGGGAAAGTTTGACCTTCTTCTTTATTCGCTCCAATCAAAATATAATCAATATCCGCAGAATCAGCAAAACTACCCGCAATATTTAAAAATAAACCATTTCGATTAGGTACCCAAACCAGCTTTGCAGAATTTTCAGGATTATCGAGTTCTTTTCCTGTTGGAACATCTTTTTCTGAACACAAAGCAGTTTTTGTTATTTCAGAAAGCCAATCCAATTTTATAACCTTATGTTCAATTCCATAATATTCACAAATTTTACGGGAAGTTTCTATTTCTTGAATAGAGGATTTTTGACCGTAATCAAAAGTTAAAGCAAGAGAAACATTTAACTCTTCTTTTTTTAACCCCAAGCTAACAAGAGAATCCAACCCACCAGATAATAAAATTGCTGATTTTACCATAATTTATATTTCACTTTCTGTTTCATATTCATCAATCATCTCAACAGCTTCCATTTTCAAAGCATCGGAATATTTAGGAGAATTGACAACCGCATCTAAAATACTTCTATCTGACATATTGTAAAGAGCAATCAACGCATTCTTTTTAACCTCTTCATCAGAATCGTTATCCAAAACCTCTTTAATTGTATCGAACGCTTTTGGATTATCAGAATCCATAAGAGCCTCAATTGCATTAATTCTAACTTGAGAAGATTCATCAGATAAAGAATTTTTCAAAGCTCTAAAAACTCTTTCATTATCTCCAAAGCCCATCTTCATAAGAGCTTCAATCGCACGCTCTTTTAGGAACGAAAACTTATCCATTATACCCTGTTTTGTTTCAATAATACTAACAATTGGGTCTAACGCCCTTGTATCACCTAATAAACCTAACGCTGAAACTGCCGATTCTCGAAGATAAATAGATTTTTCTTCTTCATCTTTCATAACTTCAATCAACGGTGCAACTGCATACTTGTCGCCAATTCTTCCGAGTGCATCTGCACAAGCAAGTCTAACCTTGTAATTTTCATTTTTATTATTCAAACAATATAATAAAGAAGATACTGCATTTGTATTTTTTTGATTTGCTATGGCTTTTGCACACATTGCACGAACATTATTGTACTTTTCTTTTTGATTCAAATCCAAAGAATCACCATTCCTAAATAACAAAATATCAACAAGTGGTTCTAAACTCGAGGAATCTCTATACATATCAACACAACGAATCAAATGCATAATTACATCTGGTTCTTGAGCCTTTGAAAGCATATAATTATAAATCAAAATTAAATTTGATTGAGAATATTCATTTTTTAGATTATCTATATTTGAAATAACAAAATCAATGTCGTTGTTAGAATTCAAACCACATTGTTCTGCTATTAACTTATAATCAAGACCGTTATTACTCAATGAGCTTCCTCTTTAAACTCAAAGATATATCAAAAACAGTATTTTATCAAGAAATTTACAATCTATCTCAAACTTTCTGGTACTGCCATAGGTATAGGAGCAGTTTTTGCTCCAGAAGATTTTGCTTGAGGAACAGGTGCAGCTTGAGGTTTTGATTGTTTAGTAGCATCTGATGAAGCCTCTTTTGCAGCATTAAGAGTTTTTTGCGGAATTTCTGGAGTAGCTGGAGCTTCTACATTTTTAGACCCTTCAGTATTTTCTACTGCTTTTCCTTCGTTTTTCGGATTTTCATCATCTCCAATAACCTTTGCTTTTGTAAACGATGCACTGTAATTTGAAAGTTCAATTACAGGATAATCGAAATCCTTTGCACCATAATCACGAGTCGCAACAGTCATAATATCTTTCCAAATTCTTGCAGGAATTGTACCACCATACAATCCACTGATTTTCTTGTTGTTATCATCTCCAACCCATACCCCTGTAACAATATCAGGAGTATAACCAACAAAATAAGCATCCTTGTTATCATCAGTTGTACCAGTTTTACCAGCCGCAGGTTTGCCAATATTTGCAGCCGTACCTGTACCAGACAAGATAACTGTTTTTAACATTGCAGTCATTTCAGCAGCAGTCTTTAAACTCAACTGGTGAGAAGATTTTGTTTTTGGGGCTCTATACAAAACTCTTCCTCTTGAATCTTCAATTCTTTCAATTGCATAAGGCTGAACAATATAACCACCATTTGCAAAAGCTCCATACGCTCTTACAAATTCAAACATTTTTACACCATTTGAACCAAGAGAAATAGTGTAATCATATTCAAGCGGAGTAGATATTCCCAAAACTCTTGCTAATTGAATTACAGAACGAATACCAACTTCTTGAATCATTCTTGCAGCACATACGTTTGAAGATATCATCAATGCTTTATATACAGGAATTTTACCTCTATATCTATGACTAGAGTTATGAGGAGACCAATTACCAATAGTAATAGGGCTATCATCAACTATATCATTCGGAGTTATACCTTTTTCCATTGCAGCAGCATATACAATCGGTTTGAACGCAGACCCTGGAGCTCTTACAGATTGAGTAACACGGTCATACTGAGTTTCGCCATAATTTTTACCACCAGCAAATACTAAAATTCTGCCATCTATTGGGCTGAATGAAAATACTGCAGCTTGTTGAGAAGGTTTAGTCAATCCCCAAGCTCTCATATTTTTCAAAATAGATTCATTTGCTGCTTCTTGCGCTTTAGAATCCAAAGTTGTTACAACTTTATAACCACCATGGATAATATCTGTTTCTTCAAAGCCCAATTTTTCCATTTCTTTTACGACATAATCACTGAAATATGGAGCTTTATTAGTTGTATAAAGTTGAGGAACAGAACTCAAATGTAAAGGAGCATCAATCGCTTTTTTATACTCTTCCTCTGTTATATATTTCATAGTTAGCATTCTTTTAAGAACTTGATTACGTCTTTTAATTGCTAAATCTTTGTTGTTGTATGGGTTATAAACAGATGGAGCTTGTGGCAAGCCAGCAATCATTGCAAGCTCTGGCAAAGTCAATTGATTTAACTTTTTATTGAAATATATTTTTGAAGCCGCTGAAACACCATACGCCCCAGAACCCAAGTAAACATTGTTCAAATACATTTCCAAAATTTGGTCTTTTGAAATTGTTTTTTCAATTCTTGCAGAAATTTCTAATTCTTTAATTTTTCTTGTAAATGTTCTTTCATTAGACAAGAACAAAATTCTAGACAACTGTTGAGTCAATGTACTAGCACCTTGAACAGTACGTCTTGCTATCACGTTTTGAATAGAAGATCTGACAATACCTAAAAGGTCGTAGCCGTGATGTTTGTAGAAATTCTTATCCTCAGTAGCAATCAATGCATTTTTCAATTGATCTGGAACATCCTTCAATTCAATTTTGTCGTATGTGTATGCTGTGAATGTTTTGATTACTTCACCATCTTCAGAATAAAATTTAGTTACAATATTTGGTTTAAAATCTTCAAGATTTTCAATTGGTGGAAGAGAAGATAAATACAAATTTAGGGATACAAGACACGCCAATGATAATGCGGTCGTAGATAACACAAACATTTTCAAATTATTGAAAAACTTATTCTCTTTTTTTCTTGAAACATTTTCTCTCGCAATATCTCTTGCGGCTCTTTGTCTTTTATATCTTTCGTACGAATTTGACATGACACTCTCCAATTCTAAACTACTACATTATACCATCAAATTATATATGGCAAATTCGTTACATTACATCATAATCAGATTGAATTTTAAACATGTTTAATATACATTGAAAGAGCGTGATTAAAACTGGAGAAAAGATTATGTACAATGTAGCAATTATCGGTGCAGGTCCTGCTGGAATCTTTGCCGCACTAGAAATTATGAAGTTAAAACCAGATTGGAAAGTAGTTCTAATCGAAAAAGGACAACGAATTGAAAAAAGAAAATGTCCTATTCGTGAAGGTTCACCAAAATGCGTAAACTGCAAACGTTGTGGTTTGTTATGCGGATGGGGAGGAGCTGGAGCTTTTTCTGATGGGAAATTAACTCTTACACCAGATGTTGGCGGTCACCTTGTTGACTACATGACAAGAAAACAAGCAGAAGATTTAATCGGCTATGCTGATGAATTATATTTAAAATATGGTGCAACAGAAGAAGTTTTCGGAACAGATAGAAAAGTTTTTGAAGAAATTGAACACCAAGCAGTTTTAGCAGAATTGAAACTTGTTCATTCTCCTGTAAGACACTTAGGAACAGAAAGAAGTTTAGATGTTCTTAAAAATATGCAAGATTATTTGGATGAAAGAATCACTATCCTAAATAATATTTCTGCAAAATCTTTAATAGTTGAATGCGAACAAGTAAAAGGGATTGAACTTGATAACGGAGAAGTAATTTCCGCAGAATATACAATCATCGCTCCAGGTAGAGAAGGTGCAGATTGGTTAACCAACGAATTTGCAAAACATAAAATTGGTATGGTTAACAACGCTGTTGACGTCGGAGTTAGAGTAGAACTTCCAGCTCCAGTATTTGAACCTTTGACTTCAAAATTATACGAATCTAAATTAATCTACCACTCTCCAACTTTCGGAGATGAAGTTAGAACATTCTGTATGAATCCAAACGGAGAAGTTGTTCAAGAAAATTATAGCGGAATTGCAACAGTAAACGGCCATAGTTACGCAAATTACAAAACTCCAAACACAAACTTTGCACTTTTAGTAAGTGAAAAATTCACTGAACCGTTCAAAGAACCTATTCAATATGGTCAACATATTGCAAGACTTGCAAATATGTTAGGCGGAGGAATCTTAGTTCAAAGATTTGGTGATTTGTTAGAAGGAAGACGTTCTACTCCAGAAAGAATTGCTTCAAGTGTTATCACTCCAACTCTTACTTGCGCAACTCCTGGGGATTTGAGCCTTGTTATCCCTTATAGACAAATGACAAGTATTATCGAAATGCTTCAAGCATTGGATAAAATTGCTCCTGGAACAGCTTCAAGATATACCCTTCTTTATGGTATTGAAGTTAAATTCTACTCTGCTAGAGTAAAATTAACTCAACAACTTGAAACTGAAGGCGTTAAAAACCTATTCACAATTGGTGATGGTGCTGGGGTAACAAGAGGATTACTTCAAGCTTCAGCATCTGGGGTTTACGTAGCAAGAACAATTTGTGAAAGATAGTTAGTTATATTTTAAAAGCTCCATCAAAAAGATGGAGCTTTTTTCAAAAAGAATAGTATTATATTAATATGAAGAGAAATGCATTTACACTTGCAGAAGTTTTAATAACACTAGGTATAATTGGAGTTGTTGCCGCAATAACAATTCCTGGATTAGCAACAAAAATCCAAAGAAGGCAATTAGAAACCCAAGTAAAAGCCGACTTTGCAATAATTCAACAAGCCATAAGAGCATCCCAAGCAGACGATATTTCTTATGATATGGTTATTCAAGATGGGAATGATGCAAGCATAAAAGAATGGTTTGAAACCTATTTAACCCAACACCTCAAAGTTGAACAAGTTTGCTACAATAAACCAGGATGTTGGCACAAGATGGGAGAAGTCAAAAATCTTTTAGGACAACCGCCAAGATACGAAAATGCCAATGGAATTGGGGGAAACATTGTAACATTCAGAATTGCAAACGGCTCAATGTTCAATGTCGATGGGAATACTGCAGCAGATATGGAGTCTTTTGGGATTACAACAGATAGCGACGGATTAACATTCTATTTTGATGCAAATGGAGATAAAAAACCTAATAGAATGGGGAAAGATATTTTTATCATGGTTTGGAACGAAGAAGGCTTAGTCCCAGCTGGTCATAATAAAACCCAAGCAGAAGTAAATACAAACTGCTTAAGAGGAGATGGTTATTACTGTTTGCAAATGATTGCATCAAACAGTTGGACAATCCCAGATTCTCTTTGGAAGAGAAAATAAGTATTTATTGTCGGCTTAGTAAAGCCGACCTACATTTTTGGGAGTAAAAAGGGATAAGGAAATAGGGAAATAAGTTCGTTACAAAAGACCTTAAGGCTCTATGGTCAGTATGACAGTACGAGATTCGTCATACTGAGCGAAGCGAAGTATCTCAAGCTTATGCGTTTAGATTAACCCCTCACCTCAATCCTCAGCCATTCGGCACACTCGACTCACTTCGTTTCGTCGGTTCAGCTAGTGTCTCCTAGGGAGGAAGTCATAAGAAAATAAATGTTATTGAACTTATTCCCTTATTTACTTCTTCCTTATTACCTTATAAACAACTTATAGACTTATCCACTTTTCTACAAATTCTCAATAATTTTTTGAGTAAATTCTGTCGTAGAAAGATTTCCTCCAAGGTCAGATGTACAGAATCCATCTGAAAGAGTTTTGAATAAAGCCTTTTCTATACAATCTGCATAATTTTTTTCACCAATATACTTTAACATCTCAACAGCGGATAAAAGTAAGGCTGTTGGATTAGCTTTATCTTGACCTTTGATATCAGGAGCAGAACCATGAACTGGTTCAAACACCGCACAATCTAAACCAATATTCGCACCTTGAGCGACCCCAAGACCACCAATTAATCCTGCTGTCAAATCAGAAACAATATCACCATATAAATTAGGTAAAACAAGAACATCAAATCTTGTCGGGTCTTGAACTAATTGCATGCAAAGATTATCGACTAAAATTTCTCTTGGTTTAATTTGCGGATAATTTTGGGCTACATTTCTAAATGACTCCAAAAACAATCCATCTGACAATTTCATAATATTTGCTTTTGTAACACAACAAACTTCATGCCTGTTATTTTTTACAGCATAATCAAATGCGAACTTACAAATTCTTTCGGAAGCTTTTCTTGTAATAATTTTGATACTATGGGCAGTATCATTATCTATTTGTTCTTCTACCCCTGCATACAAATCCTCAGTATTTTCTCTAACTACTACCAAATCTACATTTTCAAATCTTGTTTTTACTGCGGGTAAATTTTTGCACGGTCTTAAATTTGCAAATAAATCCAAATCTTTGCGAAGTTGAACATTTACAGAACGAAAACCTTTTCCAATTGGGGTTGTAACTGGAGCTTTCAAAGCAACTTTATTTTCTTTCACAGAATCGAGAACTCGTTTTGGCAATGGAGTTCCCTCTTTTTCAATCACATCTGCCCCCGCAGTTTGAATATCCCAATCAATCTCCAAACCAGAAGCTTTAATAATACTCATCACACTTTGAGAAATTTCAGGACCAATACCATCACCATTAATTAACGTAATTCTGTGCATAATAAAAACCTCCATTTTGATAGCTTGATTATACTATAAAGTGGAGGGAATAAAAATTGTAGGGGAAAAATTAAAATAATATAGGTTTTGAAAAAACTTGTTTATGAGAATACTTTGAAAGATCTTTCAATATTCTTGTTCATAGCACTTTGAACTGATTCATATTCTGTTTGAAGGGCAGAATGTTCAGTTTCTAAAATTTTGATTTTATTTTGATATTTTTGATCTTTATCACTAATTTCTTTCGTTTTACGTTCATATTCAGCTTCTGCTCTTGCAATTGCTTGGTCATCATCACTTTGAGTAAGGTCTGAACATGAAGTATAAATTGTTGAATTCCAGCTAATACCTGTTAAATCTGTAACTGTTGGATCAGATTCATTAATTTTTGATGAAGGGCTATTTGTGGCTGCAAGTTCAACTGTTACTGCTCCTTGCAATATAGCATCTTGTAACCAAGTTGTGCTTGATAACAATTTTGAATCAATTTTGGAATAATTTTGACCAATTTCACCTTGTTTAGTTTTATCAGTAGATGAACCATTCAATCTGTACCACAAGTTTGTGTACCATTGAGCTTTTGCTTTGTCATCATACTCATACAAATCTTCCATATTTGTACCGTAATCAGCAGCTTCAGCATTAAATTCTGCAATTACCATGTCGTATTTTTCCATATCTTTGCAGACATCAGAAACTTTGTTAAAGTCATAACTATATGACATTTCAGTGCTACCATCTTCGGTAGTATTTGTAACATAACCTTCGTATGCATAAGAAGCACGTGAAGATAACCAATTATCTTTTGTAATACAAGAAGTATATTTTGCTTTAGCATTAGATGTGATAGTCAAATAAGTACTCATATCAACATCTAAACCGTTTGCAGATTTTTCTTGAGCTTCAGTATAATCTGCCATAGCTTTAGCATAAGCATCACTTGCAGCAGATTTTTCATTTGCCCATTGTTGGTCAGAAGAAATCAAGTTTCCAGAATTTATAGTTTTATCTTTAAAAGTATATTTTCTATTGCCTTTATCGTCATCTCCAGCATAGGTATATTTATTACCATCTTTATCTTGGTAAGATATTATGTTTTTATCTTTATCATATTCAGGTGCAGTGTACATAAAGCCTGTTGTTTCATCATAAATAGCTTCACTGTATTTAGCTTTTTCTGCATCCCAAGCTTCTTTAACAGCTTTAAACTCTTCACTTTGAAGTTTGTTGTAATTTGCTTCCAAAGTTTTAGATTTCCACTGTTTTTTCAAGCCATATGATTGAAGAAATTCATCAAGATTATTTGCGTTTTGAAACTTGTCCGCATCTTCACCTGAAATAAGAGCTTGTCCCGCAGCATTAGCAACAATATATTGATTTTTCATATCGCTATATTGATACATTGCACCAACAGATAGCTTTTGAGTATTTTGATTGCCTTTTGCATCATAAGTAACATATTGAAGCTGTTGAGTATTCAAAGCGGCAATATATGCAGAGCTTGCTTCCTCTGATTGAGTTGACAATCTCATCTTAGCATTTGAAATCTGCTGAGATTCATATTCATTTGATGTCAATCGAGCTGTTATTGCTAATAAACGCCCTTGTCCTGCTGACATTCCCATTGCCGATTTGTTCCTTTCATAACTTTATAATTATTCTATTTATCGGCATTGATAAGAGAATACTTTAATAATTTTACTCATTTGTAAAGATATGTAACAAAACGCATATATTTTGAATATAAAAAGTCAATAATTTTTTAAACGAAGTTTTTATATATATGTAAGAGATAAATAAAGAAAAAGAAAAGTTTAAGTAAGATTTAAGATTTAAGAGAGGATTTAAGATATGGCTACTGTGCTATTATTTTCTGATGCCGTTACATCTGCATATAAAGATACTTCAAAAGCATTAAACGAAGTTGAACTAAACGATAGAAAAGTTGTTAAAAAGACGTTGGCTCAAATTATGAAACAATCTTTCTTCCACGGAGCAAACAGATTTGGAACAAACTTTATTGCATAAAAAACACAAGGAATTAGGAATAACGAATTAAGAATCGTTGGAATTTAGGAAAAAAGGAAACACATTAATTTAAGGAATTAGGACAAATTTTAAAAAGACCCGCAAGGGTCATTTTTTTTGCAAAAAATCAATTTAAAAATCTGTTACATTTTGGCAATTTTAAAATTTACGACCTTTTACTTATTTGAAAGGACAAAAAACATGTCAGATGTTAGCTTTACATCAAGAATAAGACCAGTGTCGTGCAAAGATTTCAATAATATCGTCTCTGTAATTCCTAGAAACAAATTTGTTAGCCATCCATGGCTCATTGAAGATAGCAAAATGGGGCAAAATGTGTTTACAACAAATATTTGCGATTGCACATCTTGTTTAATTTCAAATGGGCAAGAAGCACTGTTAATGCACCTTTCTCCAATGCAAGAATCAAACCATTTTTTCAACAATGTTTTAATTTATTTGAGAAATCATATTGATTTGAAAGATGAAAATCTTCAAGCTATTCTTGTTGGCTCTAAAAACACAAAGAAAAGCCTTGATATTTATAATAAATTCATAGATTTACTAAACAATTTTGGAATTCCTATATCAGAATTAAAAAATGGCAAAACACCTACGAATGTTGCCTATAAAACAAACACTGATGAAATATATGTATCAAACTTAACCATTGATAAATTACTTAAAAAAGGGAATTCCGCTGAGGATGCACTAGATAAAAGTTTTGAAAAAATTGAAATATCCAAAACCGATTCGCTTTAAGGCTCACTCATCTTGAGGATTGTACCCAAATCCCCGCATGTTATAATCTGGCTATGAAATCTTTATTAGTACACACTCCACAACTTTGCCACAATAAAGACACAGGAGAATTTTCGTCCAATATAAATTTCTGTGCCATGGGTTTATATTCCCTTGCTAAAGAAATTGAAAAAGAAGGGATTGAAAGCGAAATCATTCACCTTGGGATTGAAAAATACTTAAATCCAAAATTTCTGCTAAGTGAGTACATAAATGAACAGAAAATAAAATTTGTTGCATTCTCTCTTCATTGGCACCCACAATCCTATGATGTGATTGAAATGGCTAAAATTGTCAAAGAAAAATGTCCTCAAACATTTATTACACTTGGAGGCTTTACAGCATCATATTTTGCCCAAGAGATAATGGAAAATTATCCTTTTATAGATTCAATTATTAAAGGCGAAGGAGAAATTCCAATCAGAGAACTTGCTAAAAAAATTGCAAATAACGACGAAAATTTATCAACTGTTCCCAACTTATTCTGGAGAAAAAACAGAGAAATTGTTCACAATTCCAATACATTCGTCGCAACGGATGAAGATTTAAACTCTTTCACATTTTTTGATATAAAAAAAATGAAAAACTTCAACAGTTACGCAAAAATTCCTTTTCATCTTGAATACAACAAGAAAAACCAACTCAACAACCAACCAATGTCTAGCCAAGGAATTTGCTTGGGGCGAGGTTGTACTGGGAATTGTACCTGGTGCGGAGGAGGGCATTATGCAACTCAAAAAGTAACAGGTAGAAATTTTATATCATACAGAAATCCTGACGAAATCATCAAAGAAATTAAAATGCTAAAATCTGAATGCAAAATTGAAAATTTTAGATTTGCTTTTGACCCTCATCCTAAAAATCGAGCATGCCTCATGACTCTTTTAGAAAAAATTGAAAAAGAATTTGAAGGAAATTTGACAACAATGTTTACCTTAAATGGTTTACCTGATAAAAATTTTCTTGAAGCATATTCTAAAGCTTTTTCTAAAAATTCTGTAATCTCCATCAGCCCTGAATTTTACGACGAAAAATTACGCAAAAAACATAAAACTTTTTACTACTCCAATTCGGAGTTGGAAGAAATTTTAGAATATATGGATAAGCTTGAAATCCACTCAGAGCTATATTTTTCGACACTACCAATCACCACAAACCAAGACAACAAAGACTCTGACCGCTATGGTAAACTTTTGCAAAGGAAATACAAATGTGTTGAAAAGTATTATCTCATCCCAATTACCTATGAACCTGCCGCACCTTGGACAATAAATCCAGAGAAATTTGGAATTAATTTTGTACCTAAAAAATTCGCCGAATACCGCATGAATACGACAAATGTAGCACAATCTTTTGAAAGCCCTGTATTCCTTGCTACAAAAGAATTATAACAATTGTTAAGAAATATATCCATCAAAAGGTTTAACTTTTATTAAAAGTTCTTCCATGACTTAAAAATTTATAGTAGAATAGACATGACAATATAAGGAAAGAGATGTGAAAATCGTCCACTGATTCACAACCGTTATAGTCGGAATACTTAATTGGGGGAATAAAGCCTCTAGACAGGAATTTGGGAGAAGTAAATAGTTATTATATTACATATATAATCCTATTTCTGCCTTTTATCAAAAAGGAGATAGTTATGCAGAATCTTAGTAGTGGAAAAGTAGTTAATCTTAGTTCAACAAGTAATTCGGAAAAGAAATTTGACGGGGTAATGATTTCTAAGCCAAAATCTATGGAATCTATAAATCCAATGAATAAAGTCGTAGGTATTACCTCTCGACCAAGCTTGAACAGCATTAAAATCATCAAAAAAGATGGAACAAAAGAAGATTATAATATTCAAAAAGTTATATCTGCTGTAAAAAAATCAGCAGCTAGAATGATTGTTGAATTTTCAGATAAAGAAATCGATGAAATTTGCAAATTTGTAAATTCAAGCGTATTAGAAACTAAACAACAAGAAATTGAAATTTTCAAAATGCACTGCATCGTTGAAAATGCTCTTGAAAACTTGAACCCAAAAGTTGCAAAAAGTTACAGAAACTACCGAGATTATAAAATTGATTTTGTAAACATGCTTGATAAAGTTTATCAAGAAAGCCAAAAAATCATGTACATTGGAGATAAGGAAAACTCAAACTCTGATTCTGCGTTAGTTTCTACAAAAAGATCCTTAATTTTCAATCAGTTAAACAAAGAATTATACAAAAAATTCTTCCTAACTGTTCCAGAATTACAGGCCATCCGTGATGGATATATCTACATCCACGATATGTCTGCAAGAAGAGATACTATGAACTGCTGCTTATTTGATGTTGCGAATGTTTTAAAAGGCGGATTTGAAATGGGTAATATTTGGTACAATGAACCAAAAACCCTTGAAGTTGCTTTTGATGTTATCGGTGATATCGTAATGGCTGCAGCAAGTCAACAATATGGCGGTTTCACGGTTCCTGAAGTTGATAAAATTCTTGCACCATACGCTCAAAAAACTTTTGACAAAAAAGTTGCAAAATACTTGGATATGGGTGTAGCACAAGAAAGAGCTGAACAAGAAGCACTTAAAGATGTTGAAAAAGATTTCCACGATGGTTTCCAAGGTTGGGAATACAAATTCAACACAGTAGCATCAAGCCGTGGAGATTATCCATTTATCACTATGACAATGGGTCTAGGTACTAGCAGATTTGAAAAAATTGCATCTCTAATTATGCTTGACGTTAGAAAAGGCGGACAAGGTAAAAAAGATTGCAAACGTCCAGTATTATTCCCTAAAATCGTATTCTTATACGATAAAAACTTACACGGAAAAGGTGGAGAATTAGAAGACTTATTCAACGCAGGTGTTGATTGTTCAAGAAAAACAATGTACCCAGATTGGTTATCATTAACAGGAGAAGGTTACATCGCAAGCATGTACAAAAAATACAAACGAGTAATTTCTCCAATGGGTTGCAGAGCATTCTTATCACCTTGGTACGAAAAAGGCGGAAGAAAACCTGCTGACAAAGACGATAAACCAATTTTTGTAGGTAGATTTAATATTGGTGCAATCAGTCTTCACCTTCCAATGATTTATGCAAAAGCTAAACATGAAGGAAAAGATTTCTATGAAGTACTTGATTACTATATGGAAATGATTAGAAACTTACACAAGAGAACTTATGATTATCTTGGAGAAATGAGAGCTTCTATCAACCCATTAGGATTCTGTGAAGGCGGTTTTTACGGAGGTCATTTAGGACTTCACGATAAAATTAAACCTATCTTGAAATCATCAACTGCTTCATTTGGTATTACAGCATTAAATGAATTGCAAGAACTTTATAATGGAAAATCTCTAGCAGAAGATGGCGAATTTGCATTAGAAGTTATGCGTTATATCAACAAAAAAGTTGACGAATACAAAGAAGCTGACGGAAATCTTTATGCAATTTACGGGACACCAGCAGAAAACCTTTGCGGTTTGCAAGTACAACAATTCCGTAAAAAATATGGTGTAATTGATAAAGTTTCAGACAGAGGCTATGTATCAAACAGCTTCCACTGCCACGTAACAGAAAACATTGGACCTATCGAAAAACAAGATTTGGAAGGTAGATTCTGGGAATTGTTAAACGGTGGAAAAATTCAATACGTAAAATACCCAATTTCATACAACACTAAAGCAGTAGAAACATTGATTGAACGTGCAATGGATAAAGGTTTCTATGAAGGTGTAAACTTATCATTAGCATATTGTGATGATTGTGGACACCAAGAGTTGAATATGGAAGTTTGTCCAAAATGCGGAAGCAAAAACGTAACCAAAATTGAAAGAATGAATGGTTACTTGTCATATTCAAGAGTAAAAGGTGACACTCGTTTGAATGCCGCAAAAATGGAAGAGATTAAAGATAGGGTAAGTATGTAAGATGAATTACCATAATATAACAAAAGACGATATGCTTAATGGCGATGGGTTGCGAGTAGTTCTTTGGGTTTCAGGATGTAATCATCATTGCAAGAACTGCCAAAACCCAATAACATGGGACGAAAAAGGTGGTTTGCCATTTGATGAAAAAGCGGAAGAAGAACTTTTTGAAGCTCTTGATAAACCACACATCGACGGAATTACATTCAGCGGAGGAGATCCGTTATTCCCAAATAATAGAAGTGAAGTTTTTAGGTTAATAAAAAAGATTAGAAACAAACTTCCACAAAAAACAATCTGGCTTTACACAGGTTACACTTGGGAACAAATTAAAGACCTTGAAGGAATTAACGATATTGACGTTATTGCAGAAGGGGAATTTATAGAAGAACTAAAAGACAACAATATCCACTGGGTTGGAAGTTCAAACCAAAGAGTAATTGACGTAAAGAAAACAAATAAAGAAAATGAAATAGTCTTACATGTGTAAGATTTAAATAATTAAATTAAAGAAGGCGGAATGTTTAAATAAACATTCCGCCTCTTAGTATAACAATCTATTTAATCTTTAAAAGCCTCTGGAGGAAGTTTTGAAGCTTCAACCTCAGCAATTACATTATAAATATCTTCAACTTCTTTTTCAGTCATTCCTTTTTCACAACGAGCGGAATAGCAACCACTTTCGGCGGCAAAATACATTACAATTATTTTCCCCTCTTTTTTACGAAGATTTATCTCAACACCGTTAGAAAGGGTGAGAATTGACTCATCATATTCATTATAATCACCGCTATTATCAACACCTTTTGATTCATCAATAGACTTTCGCACAACAACATTTCTAAATTCATCCAAAGGATAAGTAACTTCAATCATATCTTTCATTGCTCGGACAGAATAATTAGAAAGCTTAAGAGGCATATTAAAGCCTGCAATTTTTTCAGCACAAGAGTAATTCTCCTGACATTCAGACCAAGGGTTAGGCATCCCAACAATAGGCATAGTTTTATATGTACAACCGCAAGTAATGATAGCAACAAAACATATCACAACGCTTGCAGAATACTTCCATTTTATCATTTCGTTTTCTCCTATAAAAACAGTTTACTGCATAAAGCATTAATCCATATAAATTTATAAAAGTCAAGATTGCGTTTTATCTTAATAACAGAGTCTATTAAACCTTCTTTTCATAAATAAACTTATTTTATTTTGTAAAAATATATTAAATAATTTCAGATAAAGAAACAGAAAAACGCAATTATTTTGAAAAATACAACTTTATATATACAGGGGAAAATAGGGAAAATTAGGAGAAATAAAATGCACAAATTATTAGGAGTTTTGTCATCAAACCAATTATGGTCAATTACAAATAGAAACGGAAATACTATTGTAAAACTACTTAAAAATATACCACTTAAGTCAGAAATAATACACCCAGGGCCAAAAGGAATGAGCGTAACTTTTTCTGATAACCCAGAAAAGGCAGGCAAAATAATTGCAACAATTTTTAGAGATGGAGTTGCAGGAAGAACATATCAAATGCCAAAAGCAGATTTATTAAAAAGAGGAGCAATCTTCTAGACATAATTTGCAAAAAACTAATATTTAACATAAAAAAAGAACCCTTAAACGGGTTCTTTTTAAATGGCGGGAACGACGAGGCTCGAACTCGCGACCTCATGCGTGACAGGCATGCGCTCTAACCAAACTGAGCTACGCTCCCATCAATTTCGGTTACTTCTTTATTATATATGCTGAAAAAAAAATTGCAAGAGTTTTTTTCGATAATTTTATTTTATTTTTTCAAATGAAAAGCCTCAGTTAAAACCAAGGCTTGTAAAATGAATTGTAAAATATTATTTATCCTAAATTAAATTAATCCTTATACAAAGGTGCTAATTTCTTTGATTGTTGAGGAATTAGACCTTCTTCAATTGATTGATAAACTCTATAATCAATTACAGGGAAGCAATTATCGATACTTTCAATTTTTTGTAATTTTGATTCATCAATATTATTTGCATCTATCATATCTGCAATTTCTTCAAATCTATCAACATGTTCTCTAAATCTATCTGTCGCATAATCTTTAGCCTGCCATGTTGTAATCAAGAATGGCCAATCTGAACTTTGCAACAATAAATTTTCTCTCGCTAATTGATTCAACGCTCTATGCAAAAGTTTATTATCTGGGATATTTGGATATCTGTCCGCAATAGATGTTATACGTTTTTCGCAAGAGTGAATAATAGGCCACATCCATTCAGTCAAGTGGTTGTTCCATACATAGAAGTGACCACCTTGCCCCCAAGAAGATTCTGGAATTTGAATAGCTTCTGTTGGAGGATGAGCATGTAAATATTCCCCAGCCGTCATTCTTTCAACTTGTGGTAAATATTGATTGAATTTCTTAATTACTTGTTTAATAAATTCAATACCCTCAAACCACCAGTGACCAAACAACTCAGTATCAAAAGACACCATAATTAAACCTTCTTTGCCATTATGAGAATTTTTGTAATCATTTAGCAAATGGTAAAGCATTGTTGTATAGTGATCAGAATTTTCATTGATTTTGTTCAATGCCAAAACTGGATCATAAAGCATTTTATCACCTAAATCTGTCTTAGGAGAAGTAATTCTCCAATAATTCATACCAGATTTGTCGTCTTTTTTATGGAATTCTCTGAAACATCCATCACCAGGGTATCCATCAGCAGCAGACCAAACTTGATAACCTGCTCTATCATTTCTACCCATAACTGCAACTTGTGCATCTGGTAACCAATATGCTGAATACGTATCATAACCAGTTGGTTCTCTTTCTGGAAGTGGAATGTATTCAATATTTCCATAAACACCAACTACACGACGACTTCCGATAGAATTTCCACCTTCGATTACATGTGACTCAGTAAAGAAATATTCAATATCATTGTTTTGAAGAGTAACTTCAATAGCAGGACGCCAGTGTTTTTGGCCATCTTTACCAATATATTCATAACCTTGACGATAAGCACATTCTGGTAACCAGCAACCTTTTGCTTTTTTACCAAATAATCTTTTTGTTGTATCAGAACCAACTTTGAACTGTGCATTCAAATTATTATCAGTAGCTAATAATGGTGAAAAACCGTGAGTAGCACCAGAAGTTGTAATTTCAATACATCCTAAATCTTGGAACTTTTTAAAAGCACCAATCAAATCCATTTGATACTTATTTACAAAAGAATCCTTGATACTATTAAACCAATCAAAATAGTATTTTGCTAAATATTTCAAATGTTGAGAATGAGGAACTTTAGGGTCTGGATATCTTTCCAAATCCTTTGAAACACTTGCTATTCTTGAATCAAGATATTCAACAAATCCATTTTTCAAATGTTCATCATTCAATTGTTCTGCCAAAATTGGAGTAATACCAACGGTTAACTTCGCTTTTATGCCTTCATCATACAACTCTGAAATAGCATTAAGAAGCGGAACATATGTTTCTGACATACATTCATAAAGATTCTCTTCTCCAAACGGCCACATTCCAGCTTTTCTATAATATGGAAGGTGACTGTGTAACATAAAAACGAATTGACCTACTGCCATTATTTCCTCCAATCTACTGAACTATATATGAATATAATCCATTTATGTACAATATATATATACCACAAATGGATAAAAAATATAATACTTTTTAACTAATTCAGGTGAATAATTTTACAATTATTAACAGAAAAAATTTTGCAAATATTTTGGAATAATTTTTACAAAATATTTTTGATAAAAGCATTTACAGCAGAGAGTTTTGCCACATCTGTACGAATTAAATTTATGTTATTTTTTATCTCTTTTTCGTAATCTTCACAAGTTGCAAGAGAGCTAAAAGTAAACAGTTCTGAAAGCGGAACATTTAATGCGTTTGATATTTTCACAAGATTATCTGGAGTGGGGAAATATCGTCCACGTTCAATCGAACTAATACTATTGATATCAACATCAACAGCTTCCGCAAGTTTTTCTTGAGTCAGCTTGTTTAATTTTCGATATTTTTGAATATTCTTACCTAGGTTTTCTTTTAAGTTCATTTAATTTCTCTCTATTTAATAATTTTATATTCTTTCTTTTGAACTAATAACAAACCTACACTTATAAAAATATATTGATATTCAAAGCTACGCATGTATAATATATAAGTATCACTATTAATTTTGAGATAAAACTATAAACATGACAACGAAAAAGGAGAAAAGTTGATGGCAAAAGTTTCAATAATTGTTCCAGTTTATAACGTAGAAAAATACTTGAGAAAATGTCTGAACAGCCTAATCAATCAAACACTAAAAGATATTGAAATCATTTGCATCAACGACGGATCGACTGATAAATCATTAGAAATTTTAGAAGAATATAAAAATAGAGATTCAAGAATCATATTACTAAACCAAGAAAATTCTGGACAATCAATTGCGAGAAATAATGGTATTAAAAAAGCGACAGGAGAATACCTCGGGTTTATAGATCCAGATGATTGGGTTGATTTAGATTTCTATGAAAAGCTTTATAACGCCGCAAGCACTAATAATGCGGATATTGCAGTTGGCGGGATTATAAGAGTAACAGGAATTAAAAAGAAGAAATTCCTAAACTTCGAAAAAGAAACCATTACAGATAATACAAATTTAAAATTTGAGCTATGTGATGTTCCAGAAAAATCTTACGTTTGGAATAAAATTTATAAAACAGAAAAATTGAAAGAAATAGGGCTAGAATTTGAAAAAGGTATATTTTATGAAGATTGTATTTTTACTCCACAAGCACTATTTTATTTAGGGAAAATAGTAACAGTACCAAATATTTATTACTATTACCTAAGAAGAGGGAATTCAACAGTTAAACAAAGAAGCGAAAAAGCAACTGCGGATAATGTTTATGCACATAAAAAAGCAAATGACTTCATAAAAGAACACAATATCGATATTTCTTCTCATGAACCAAAAACTTACAGATTTAAAATATTTGGTGTAACAATATTTAAAATTCGGCAAATAGGAAAGCGAAAACAATACGCACTATTTAATATAATTAAAATCGGGAAATTATAAACAATAAAAAAAAGAGTCTGGAATATATCCAAACTCTTTTTTAATTCTTAACCTAAATCCTAGATTGCAACTGATTGAGATTTTAATTCAACCTCAGCAGGTAATCCCTTGATTAGCTCTGCATTGTATTTTCTAGACTCTTCGATTCTCGAAACTGGTAGCGGAGCTGTTTTTGCGACCATTTTAGCTGCACCAGCTGGAGTTTTTGGAGAGACTTTAGATGGAGATTGAGCAATTATTGCAGGTCTTGAACCTGAGATTGTTTTCACATTTCCACCCTTGTAAGCAATCATTGCTGGATCTGGATGAGCTTTAAAGTGTCTGTAATCAGCAGTAATCTTTGCAACAAACCTTCTAGTTTCAGCGAAAGGAGGAACTGCACGATATTTTTTTACATTTGCAGGACCTGCATTGTATGCTGCTAACGCTAATTCCATTGACCCAAACATTTTGTACATTGATTTGTAGTACATAATGCCACCCTTGATATTGTCATCAAGAGAATATGGATTTAAGCCCATTCTTCTTGCGGTTGACGGCATAAGCTGGAAAACTCCTACTGCACCATGTGAGCTTCTTGCTTCGTGTCTAAAACCTGATTCTGTTTTCGCAATACTTAGTGTAATTGCTGGATCTACGCCCATTTCGATAGAATGTTTTACTATCGCTGCCTTTACGGTATTTACATTGGCCGCTTGCACTTGTGCGAACAACATTAGCACTAATGCAATAGTGAATAGTAATAATTTTTTCAAAATGTAATCCTCTAGTTGTAAATTGAAAATTCTCAAAGACTACTTTTTGTTCTTATTTTTTTTCTAAGATTTTCGTCTTTTCGAATGTGATTATGTAACCATAATATTACAAAAATTTAAAATTTCAACCCCCATGGGGCAATCTGCAAAATTTTTGTAAGCTAAAACCCTCTCATATCAATAGTTTTACATTCTTAACATTTAGTGTAAAAAGTACGATAATTTTGTCAAGTTTTATAATTTTTCTCTTTTATTTTGAAACAAAAATATTTCTTAATTCGTATTTTTTATCATGGGTTTCATATGAATAAATTTTATACAAATTTCCATCGGTTGAAAATTTTACAGAATTAAGCAAATCAGTTCTCAAAATATCAGTGTTACGTAAAACATCTAAAGTCCCACGATTTGGATGACCAAAATAATTTAACCCCGTAGAAATAAGAGAAGTTTTTACCCCTAAATACTCCAACATTCCACTATCAACAACATTAGGCCCGCCATGATGACCAACTTTCAAGACCTCTACATTCTGAGGAAGTAAATATTTTACTTGGTTAAACGCTTCTACGCCAGCATCTCCCATAAACAGCATGTCAAATTTCTTATAACTTAAAAGAGTAATCGTAGAAGATTCGTTGCTTCTATTTTTACCTTTTGCTTTTGCCTTAAACGTTGAAATCTTTAAATCTGGCTCAGAGTATATTACATCTGCATTTTTAACTATCCTAACATTTTGATTTCTAATCTTTACAGTTTTAAAAATATTTTTCGCAGTCTGGGTTTCCTCTTCTCTTGAATTCAAATAAAGAGTTTTAACTTTCATATTCTCAATAAATTCAGTCGTTCCTCCAGAATGGTCATTGTCAAAATGAGTAACAATTACACCTTCTAAATTCTTTATCCCTCTATCTTTTAAATATTTGAGCATAATTATTTTTGCTTGAGAATTTCCACTTTTATACGGAGCTTTTCCTGTATCTACAAAGAAATATTTACCTTTTGGAGTTTTTATCATAAATGAATCTGCATTCCCGACATCAAATGCAATCACTTCGAGATTCTTTGACACTGGAGTAATTGTTGTCGCAAGGATTACTAAAACAGAACAAATTAAGACCCAACACGCTTTTTTATACTTTTCAAATTTCAACAACAATGTAATTAGCAATAATGCGAAATAATATAAGCTCAACTGAAACAAAGCTGGATGAGTTGTAACAAGCATGCTATGAGGGAGATTACCCCAAAAATTCGAAATCCAAACAAGCACATTCAACAAATAATTTAAAAAGAAATCAAAAATTCGACAAACAAAATCCGCAATTTGAGGAATAACTGAAAGCAATGAACTAACAAAACCACCAAAACTTATCACACTCAACAATGTTACAGTCGAAATATTAGCAAACACGGAATACAAACTAAACGTATTAAAGTAAAACATCTGAATAGGAGCAATCCAAATTTGTGCAACAATTGGGATAAGGATTGGAGCTTTTATCCATTCAGGAATTTTGTCTAGTTTTGAAGAAATTATATTTGCCGTCGTGATTAAACCAAACGTAACAAGAAACGACAATTGAAAACTCACATCGTTAATATAAGCAGGGTTATAAATGAGCATCAATACAGCTACAAATGACAACAACGAAACACTATGAGCATCTCTATCTATCAATTTTCCACATAGGACAAACAACATCATCAATGCTGCTCGGACAACAGACGCTCCAAGTCCAGTCATTAAAGTATATAAAATGACCATAATCATTCCAGACAAAACTCTAGGTTTGTATGGCACACGCAAAAACTTCAAAATCAAAAACCAAAAACTAAAAATAAACGCAACATTCATCCCTGATGCCGCAAGAATATGTAGTAACCCCGAATTGATAAAAGAATTCTTTATATAATCCGGAGGAGCAACCGCATCATCTCCAAAAACAATTCCACCTAAAATTTCCAAATTAGGGCTTTTTAAATACTTTGAGTGATAGGATAAAACCCTATTTCTTGTAGTATTTAATCCCTTAAGAAACTTCCAACGCAAGCTCATTTTTGAATTCAAAATCTCCAAATTTGAATCATCTGAATACAAGACAGTAAAAACGTTAAAATTTCTCAAATATGAACTATAATCAAACTGAGAAGGATTTGTTGCAGAAAAAGGTTCTCGCAAACTTCCTTTTAGCCTAATTTCTTCTCCAATATTCAATTTTGCAAGAACATCTTCTGGAGCTGAAACAGTAACCAATGTTTTACCTTGGATAGTTTTCTTTCCCACAGAAGTCACCTGCATAAAGAATTTAGACTTGGTTTTATCTGGAGAATTTGGCACACTAACAATTCGCCCAGTAAAAGTACTATTCATAGGAGTATTCGCAAGTAAATCATCGTAATTTTTAATCTTAAAAAATGTTAAGAAAAATCCAAAATAAAAAATCACAATAAGAATACAAACTCTACGAACAGAGAAAAATTTTAAATTCAACAATAAAACTAAAACAACCGTAATAAATATAGAAAAAGGAACAGCCAAGGAATAAAAACAGGCCAAAATTCCCGTCATAAAAACCATAGACGAAACAAACATCACAAAATTTTTATTTTGTAAAAAATCCCTAATATTCTCTATATCTATCATAATTCCAACAACTGAATGATAGCACGGAGAATATAGTTGTGCAAAAACAAAAAATATGCTATGCTGATGTTGAAGAAGAGGATTATATGAGCAACAACGATTTTTATATTGAAGACTTTTTAAGACAAGCTGTTTCCGTAGGGGCATCTGATGCCCACATTTGCGAAGGAGAAAGACCAGCTATCAGAGTTTCTGGTCAAATAATGAGAATTAACCTTCCTCCTTTGACAAGTGAAGATATGGAATTCACTATAAGAACAGTTGCACCTCAACACTTGAAAGACAGAATTACAAGATTCTTTGATATTGACTTTTCATACGAAATTCCTGGATGCTCTCGTTTTCGTGTAAACATGTCAAGACAATTAGGGAAAACAGCAATGGTTATCCGTGCGATTCCTTATTATATCAAAACATTTAAAGAATTATACTTACCTGAAACACTAGAAGAATTTGCATCATTCAACAACGGACTTGTTTTAGTAACAGGACCAACAGGTTCAGGTAAATCAACAACGATTGCATCTTTGATTGATTACATCAACGCTTCAGTTGCAAAACACATTGTTACAATCGAAGACCCAGTCGAATTTATCTTCTCAAACAAAAAATCTATTGTTTCTCAAAGACAATTGCTAATCGATACCCCATCATTCTCAGACGGGGTTAAATACGCCTTACGTCAAGACCCAGACGTTATATTTATCGGTGAAATTCGTGACAGAGAAACTATTGAATCTGCTCTAAAAGCAGCTGAAACTGGTCACCTTGTTGTATCTACAATCCACACAAACGATTCAGTTCAAACAGTAGCCAGAATTATCAACTTGTTTGAACCGAATGAAAGACCATTCATCAGAAGTCAGATTGCTAACACTTTGAGAGGAACTATTTCTCAAAAGCTAGTTCCTGCAATAGATGGCGGGACTCGTCTTCCTGCAACAGAAATCTTAGTTGTTACTCCAACAGTTAAAGACTTTATCCAGAAAGACGAATTGGAACAAATTTATGAACTTGTTAAAAATGGTTCATTCAATAACATGACAACAATGAATATGTCATTGTACAAGCTGTACAACGAAGAAAAAATCTCAAAAGAAACTGCTCTTACATACTCAGACAACAAACCTGAACTTGAACAGTTAATGAGAGGTATCTACCACGGTACAGGCATGAACAAATAAGGATAATGCAAAATAGTTTTGTAACAGACGCAATTAATCTAAAAGCCTACAATCTTAGTGAATCGGACAAAATTATTGTCATGTATTCAAAAGACAAAGGACTAATTAGGGGAGTGGCAAAGGGAGTCAAAAAACCAAAGAGCAAATTAGGAGCTCGAATGGATTTACTTGTCGCTAATACCCTTATGCTTCATAAAGGGAAAAACCTCGATACTATTTGCCAAGCAGAAGTATTAAACACATTCAACAAAACCCGCCAAGATATAGATAAAATTTTCTATTCAATGTACGTGACAGAAGTAGTTAATAATTTTGGATTGGAAGAAGATCCTAGTTCAGAAGTTATTTACAACCTTTTATACAAAGCACTTAACACTATTTCTTCTGCTCAAAACAAGGTAGAAATCCTTATCGCTGTAATTAAATTCCAATTAAAAATGATGATTGAATCAGGTTTTTCACTCGAATTTGATACATGCCTGCACTGCCAATGTAACATTGGAGAAGAAACAATGTATTTCATTCCAACCGCAGGAGGAGTTGTTTGTAAAAACTGTGCGGGCAAATTATATTCTGCAAAGAAACAAATGCCACACAAATTACGTGACTTTTTCAAACAAATGGCAATAAATGATTTTGACGAAATAGGAGAATATGAAACAAAAGCTAATGAAAAAGTTTGTACAGTATCATTCCAAGTTTTAAAAGAATATATCGAGCTAAAATCACCTAAAAAATTCAAATCAACCGAAATGTTACAAGACGTACAACCTGTTTAATATTTCCTCCGACAAGGTTATATTTTTTATCTAATTTTATTATATAATCACTATCAAAAAGGATGGTTTTCTATGAAAAAATTTATAATAGTAGCAGCAATATTAGTATGTGGAAACGTAGTTTGGGCATCTCAAGCTCAAATGTACAAACTAGATAATGGTCAAACCGTTGTAGTCCAAGAAGTTAAAAATAATCCTATTGTCACAATTGACACTTGGATTAAAACAGGCTCAATTGATGAAGAAGATTCAAATAACGGAGTTGCGCATTTTCTAGAACATTTATTTTTTAAAGGCACAAAAACCCATGAACCTGGGGAATTTGACAAGATCCTAGAAACTAAAGGAGCAATAACTAATGCCGCTACGAGCAAAGATTTTACGCATTATTATATAACTATCCCTTCTAAAGATTTTGATTTAGCAATGGATTTACACGGAGATATGATTCTTCATCCTCTTATTCCAAGAAAAGAAATGGAAAAAGAAAGAAAAGTTGTCCTAGAAGAAATAAGCAAAGACTTAAATTCTCCAACAAAAATAATGCAAGATAACTTGAATTCAATGCTATATACAACTCACCCATATAAAAGAAAAGTTATTGGAAGAAGTGATGTTATTGAAACAATCACCCGAGATCAAGTTTTGAGTTTCTATAACAAAAATTATTCTCCATCAAATATGGTTACAGTAATCATTGGAGATGTGGATGCAAATCACGCAATCGAAAAAACAAAAGAAGCATTCAATGCGGAATATAAAAAACAAACGAAAACAATTTATACAAAAGAAGCTCCCCTAACAAAACAACAAAAAAAAGTAGAATATCTTGATACCGAATCTGGGTATATGGTTATCGGATTTAGAGGGACTCCAATTGATGATAAAGATTCTTATGCACTAGATGTTCTTGCAACTATTTTAGGAGATGGTAGATCATCTGTTCTTAACCAAGTTCTAAAAGAAAAGAAAAGAATAGCTTTTTCTGTTGATGCAGGAAATTCCACATTCCGAGATGACGGAATATTCTACATTTCAGCAAATTACGAACCAACAAAATGCAAAATTGTTCAAGATACTATATTTAATGAAATAGAAAAAATTCAAAAAAATGGAGTTACAGACGATCAATTAAAATTAGCAAAAAATATAATTGAAAGAAGCACATATTATTCTAGAGAATCAATAACAAATATCGCAACTGAAATCGGCTACACAATGGCATTGACAAATGACATAAAATTCTACGATACATATCTTGATAACATTAAAAATGTATCAAAAGAAGATGTAAAAAAAGTCGCAGAAAAATACCTTGGAATAAATAGAAGTGCCGTTTCAATTGTTTTACCTAAAAGTGCAAAAGAAGTTCCAGTAGCTTCACTAACACAACAAGCTCCAGCAACAGCAGAACTTGTTAGCGAAAACGCTCAAACTCAAAAATATAAACTTTCTGACGGAGCGACAATGCTTTATACTCCTAACAACGTAAACGATATTATTGCAATCAGTATTTACGCAAAAGGAGGACAACTTGCAGAGCAAAAAGCTGGAACAGCAAACCTTACCGCAACAGCAATGATGAGAGGTACAAAAAATTATACATCCCTAGAGCTATCACAAGTACTCGAAGATAATGGAATAAAAATTCAACCAAGTGCTAGTGCTGACGCTTTTGCAATAAATGTCCTAACAACAAAAGATGAATATGACAAAACTTTAGAACTATTAAACGAGGTAGTTAATAACGCTACATTTGAAGATTATGAAATTGATAAAGTTAAAACAGAAAAACTAAATACGATAAAAAGAAATAAAGATGTACCTCTTCAAAGAGCAATTGAAGAGTATAGAGATTTAATATATCAAAATTCTCCATATTCAATTTCTTCAAAAATCTTAGAAAAAAACATTCCAAACATCACTAAAGAAGATATTATAAATTACTATAATTCAATTTTTGCACCTAAGAATTTAGTTATTTCAATAAACGGAAATATTGACAAGGACAAAACAATTCAAGACTTAAATAATATTTTCAAACCAAAAGAAAACACAAAGAATTTTGATTTCGCACAATACAATTCAAAAATACCAACAGTAACCACCCCAAGACAAACAATTCAAAAAGTTCCGACAACAGAAACTGCGTGGATTTTGCTCGGTTGGCAAACAAATGGTGTTTTAAACGAAAAGGATTATGCAACCTTACAAGTCATCGATTCTCTTCTCGGTTCTGGCATGAGTTCAAGATTGTTTAAAGATTTGAGAGAACAAGAAGGATTAGCATATCAACTTGGTTCTGGTTATTCTCCAAATGTTTTAAGAGGAAGTTTTTTGCTATACATTGGCACAAATCCTCAAACCTTAGACAAGGCGAAATCTGGTTTATTTGCAGAAATTACAAGATTAAAAACAGAATATGTTGGGGATAAAGAACTTCAAGATGCAAAAGAAAAATTACTAGGTAACTACGTAATCGGGTTAGAAACAAACCTTGATAAAGCATCTAATATAGGTTGGTACGAAGCTTCAACAAGAGGATACGAATTTAAAGACAAATACGAAAAACTAATCAACAGTGTAACGGATTCTGATATTATAGAAATCGCAAATAAATACTTCACAGATGACTATATTCTATCAATCGTTACAAAGTAAAAATTAAACCTTACCTAAAGATTTCAAAAAACGATAAATTAAAATAGTTATGTCTTTATCTGATTCTATTTTATTTAATACGGCTTGAAATATTTCCTCATAATTATCAAGATTTGAAAACTGAAACATTTCAGAAACCTCACATTGCAAAACTCGGCTTAACTTTGCAATATTTTCTGGCTTTGGAAAAGCAAACCCCTTTTCTATTCTAGAATAGTTTTCAGGCTGAATCCCAATCTGCTCAGAAATTTTCTCTTGCGTAAGTCCCTTTTTTATACGAAGTTCTTTTAATCTTGAACCAAAATTTTTCTTTATGTCCATAAAGATATTATGAATTTTATTATCAAATTTATTAAGTATGCAATACGTCATATTTCATAATGTATTGCATAAATAAATATAATGTATTACAATAGAAATATTAAATATTATTGATGTCTTACGAGGGAAATTAATGAAACACGGATTTACACTAGCAGAAATCTTAATTACATTGGGAATTATTGGAGTTGTTTCTGCTATAACCTTGCCTACACTTATAAAAAATTATAAAAAGAAGGAAACTGTTGCAAAATTGCAAAAAGCTATCTCTGTTTTAAATCAAGCATATCGATTATCTAACGAAGAAACTGGAGAACCCTTAGTGGCAGATAGTGTTAATATGGATTCTCAAGAATATTTTGAAACATATTGGGCTCCTTATATTAAGACCTTAACATACTGTAAAAGTCCAAGAGATTGTGGCTATACAAATTACACTCCATTCAAAAAAATATCTGGAGCAATTAGCTCATGGTATGTAGTAGAACCACGCCTACGCTCTACGTTTTTAACACCAGAAGGAGTCGTGTACGTAATATTTCTTGCGAGCTGGAAAAGTAAAGACGGAGGAGAGAAAATCGCCCAACCACAAATTTTAGTTGATTTAAACGGTAGTAACAAGCCAAATCAATATGGGAAAGATGTCTTTTGGTTATCAAGAGGGGAAAATGAAGGTGAAGGAATCCAACCATACTGCCACAGCAAAACAAACGCAGAAATTATAACAAACTGTTCAAAAACTGGAGAAGGCAGTTGTTGTGCAGAAATGATACGCCGAGCTAGTTGGACAATACCTAAAAACTATCCTTGGTAAAAAATCTTTACTTATTCAAATTATCAATTTCAGCGTTTAAGTTTTTGATTTGTACTTCTAATTTTGTACGTTCGTCAACTACCGCTGAAAAAGCTTTTTCTAAAGTTTTAATTTTCGCTTCCAAAACTTCGACCCTAGAAGCATTTGCAGAGCCAGAAATTGAAGTTCTTTCCAATTCTCTTTGATATGCTTTTACTTTGTCTTTTGAAGCTGAAAGAAACATATAAACAGTTCCAGCACCAACAAACAACCCTGCAAGAAGAATGATTATTGTATAACTAGATAATCTAATAGTCCTAAAAAACATACCGCTATTATCAGACAAACCAAGTTTAGATTGAACATCAAGCATTGTATTATACATATAATTCACATTTATATAATTGCTATGATTCATTATTGCAAGATATACAACTGCAATTAACGCAACAACACTTAAAGCAATAAACATTCTTTTCATATAATTAAACTCTCCTATTTCTGAAATAAGTCAATACTTTTGACAATTTTTCATCAGGTTCTATTTCCAATTCTATTATCTCTTGTGAAAATGGTTTTGCAAATTTCAAATAGTATGACTGCAAAACTTGTTCTTCCGTTTTAACTTTTCCTTGCCCAGCCCCATACATTGTATCGTTATAAACAGGATGCTTTTTATAACTCGTATGAACACGAATTTGATGAGTTCTTCCAGTAATCAAGTTCAACTCAACGTAAGTTGCTTCATTTCCAAATCGTTCAATTACTTTCAACTTTGTAACACTTGGCCTGCCGTCTGGACGAACAGCCATTTTCTTAGGATTAAGATTATTTCTCCCAATCGGGTCAGAAATCACATCATTATCTCTTGGATAATTCCCAACCAAAATTGCATGATATTTTTTGATTAAATCATGATTTTTTATCAAATTAGCTAAGTATTCATGAGTTTTATTATTCTTAGGAATCATCAACAAACCAGAAGTATTTCTATCCAATCGATGAACAATTCCACGTCTAAATTCACCATTTACATCAGAAAGATTTTGTCCATATTTATAGAGCAAAGCATTTACCAATGTTCCAGAAGTTTCAATAAACGTAGGGTGGGTCAACATGCCAGATGGTTTATTTATTACTGCCATATTCTCATCTTCCCAAACAACTTCCAAAGGAATATTTTCTGGTTCTATTGCCAAAACTTTTTCTTCAACAAGATTTTCAAATTCTATCTTGTCACCTTCTTTTAAAGAATAAGAGGCTTTTTTGACAACACCATTAACAGTAACTTTTCCAGATTTTATAGCAGATTGAATCTTAGAACGTGAAATTCCATCATAAAGTTCCGCCAAATAAGCGTCCAATCTGGAATTTTCCGCATTTTCATCAATCACAAGTAACATCTTAGTTATCTACCTTTATAAAATAATAAAATTACAATCAAAGCGATTACACCAATAGTGATAAATATATCCGCAACATTAAAGATTGGGAAATTTACAAAATTCAATTGAATATAATCTCTAACATATCCAAAAACAATTCTTTCATGGCAATTACTCATTATTCCAGAACAAAGTAACGCAATAAATGAAACAGAAATATAATGGATATTTTTTATATGATGGTGGACGTATAAAAATAGCATTGTCGTCGCAACAATCGAAATGATTATCAAAAATTCTCTTGCATTTTGTAATAAACTGAACGCAGCTCCTGCATTTTTCAAATAATGTAACTGAAAAACTGCATTTGAATAATGATGTCCAGAGGTAAGGTTATCAACAATTAACTTTGATGAAAACAAAGCTAAAAATAACCAAAATATAAAACAACATACTAAGAAAAAATATTTACCTATTGATTTATCCATCTTAATCCTCAACTTTTATAAAATTATTTTTAGGAATTACATTTACACGTTTCATTACACAAACAAGCCCTGCCATATAGATTTGATAAGTCGCATCTTGAACATTTTTAGCTTTTGAAATTGCCAAAGAAGCAACAGCATACTCATTCAAGTTATCAGTATTTGCTTTCAACAACCTTTCCAATGTTTGAGATTGAGGCATCGCCCTAAGCTCACTTTTAGGAGTGCTTGTTGGATATGTAACAGTATCTCTATCAATTGCACCGATGATAAACATATCTGGTTCAGCATCAACTTTAACTGTTGTAGTATAAACTTCTCCCGCAGATACTTGATTTGGTGCTTGAATTTCAATATTCATAAATCTCGCATCACCATAAAGCAAAGAAGATTCATCCGTCAAAGCTGTTTCGCCTACAATAAACCATTTTTCGTTAACTTTTTCAAGGTAATATATTCCAGTAGATTTTGAATGCAACTCCCCTGCAATTGGGTTGGAATCCAACATATCAGTAATCGTTCCGCTTGCAGTTTCTTCAACATTTATAGAAGCATAATCACCTGAAACATTTATTGATACAATTTTTGTTTCATAAGTTAAATCTTTGCAAGTATCCCAAGTTTCTTTGATACTTTTAAAATATACTTCCTTCCCAAAACCATCATTATTCATATACTTATCAGAATACAAAGTTTCTAAACCTTTAATATCATGATTATTCGCATATGTTTCATGAATTTTAAACAAATTTTTAATCTGCTTAACTTCTTTACGGTTTTCTTTGTTCATTTCAGCTCGGTATGAACGGTCAGAAATCAAAGAACCCTCAGATTTTTGGAACGTAAATGGAGTAATTAAAACTCCTAATATCAAAAACAAAACAATCTTCTTCATAACAAATAGTATAGTTTAAAAACTTTTAAAATTTAATAGTTTAAACAACTGAAAACCTAAATTATTAATATTTCTTAAAATAGTGTAATTTGTACCATAAAAATGGGTTTTATATATTATATACAGATAAGAGGATATACATTATGGATTTAGCACTACAACAAAGAACTCCAGATTTGGAATATAAAATTCAATCAACAATAGAAATGTTTAAACTTTCAAAATTAGAAAACCTTCTTTCAAACTGGCTTGAGGAAATGCCTAATGACAGTCCCGTAAATTACATCGGAGAATTAAACAAAAACGATGTAATGCACTAACGTCGTGTTAAGTAATATTTAACATAATTTTTGTATATTGAATTTTTATGCTATCATAGTACTGTTATAGGAAAAGGATGAAAACATGAGTTTAACAGTATATTTAGGGATAGACGTTGGTTCAGTAACAACAAAACTTGCACTTGTTGACGAAACAGGCAAATATGTTGATAGTGTTATGTTGAAAACTGCTGGTAAACCAGTACTTGCAGTTCAAACAGGTTTGAATAATTTGTATTCTAAAAGATTAACAGAATACGAAGTAATGGGTGTTGGAACAACTGGTTCTGGTAGAGCATTAGCAGGCTCACTTGTTGGTGCAGATGTTGTAAAAAACGAAATTACAGCTCACGCAGTAGCAGCAAGTACAAATATTCCAGGAGTTCAAACAATTCTTGAAATTGGTGGACAAGATAGTAAAATTATTATTTTACGTGACGGTATCGTTACAGACTTTGCTATGAACACAGTTTGTGCAGCTGGTACTGGAAGTTTCTTAGATCACCAAGCACAAAGATTAAATGTTCCAATTGAAGAATTTGGAGAAACAGCTCTTCGTTCAACTAATCCAGCGAGAATTGCTGGTCGTTGTGGCGTTTTTGCAGAAAGTGACCTTATTCACAAACAACAACTTGGTTACCCAGTAGAAGATTTGTTATACGGTCTTTGCCAAGCTCTTGTAAGAAACTATTTGAGTAACTTGGCATTGGGTAAAGAACTTCTTCCAACAGTATCATTCCAAGGTGGAGTTGCAACAAATACTGGTATGGTTAAAGCGTTTGAAGAAGCATTGAATACTAAAATTGTTGTTCCAGAAAATCACCAAACAATGGGAGCTATCGGGGCCGCACTTCTTGCAATGGAAAACCACCAATATACAGAAACTCAAACGAAATTTAAAGGCTGGAATGTTGCAGATATGCACTTTACATCTATAACTTGTGCTTGTACTGGATGTTCTAACAATTGTGAAGTAATTACAATTGTTGAAGGAATGGATCAAGTTCAACATGTTGAAAAAATTAAAGATGTAAAAGGTAATATCATCGCTCGTTGGGGCGGAACTTGCGGTCGTTGGGACATAAGCTAAGGATTTAATATATGCAAAATTTTGGGCAAAATGCTTCTTCATTTAATACAGCGAGAACTTCTATTCTAACTGAATTATCAGGTGGAAACGCTGAATTGGGAGAAGCATTTGCTCTAATTATAAATGATATGGTTATGCAAAGCGGTATAACCAACCCAAAAGCCGAGCCGTTTGAGGTTGTTCCAGAATCATGGAGAAAACTAGCAGCAAAAGAAAATAAAACTCCAGCAGAAATAAAAAAACTAGACGAAACGCTAAAAGAAGAAATCCAATCATTGGCGGAGTCTTATCTTTTGTTTATGGCAAAAGAATCCAGAAATTTAACTGGGAAGCTCGATTATAATCAATATGAATCATTTATGTTGAAATATCGTTTTGGGCATTACAACGCTATGAATAGACCTGACTATATGGCAAAAGTAAAAGCCCAACTCAAAACCGCTTTTGATAAAATTTCAGCTCACGGAGAATCAACAGGCGGAGATAGACTCATTGACAAGTCTGACATGTCTGCCTTTGTTTATGCAATTACTACCAAATCAAGAAGAGATGAAAATAATAAATTCTTAGGCTTTGAAATCAACGGGATTATTGAGCCAGAAGAATATGCGGTATCAGAAAAACAACTATTTGAAAATGAAGATAATTTATTTTCAGTAAAATTAAGAACTGCCTATAAAATTTTAAACAACAAATTATAAAAAGGGGAAGTAGATGAAAAAGATTTTTGTTTCATTATTTTTATTATTAGCATTTGGTTTAGGTCAACAAGCATTTTCGTTTGAAAACATTACAACAATAGATGAAACATCTGACAAACAAATTGAAGCCATTGAACCAGAAACAAACATTGCACCTTTACAAGCTGAAATCTCTTTCGATTGGTTAACTTTAGACCAAACTCAAAGAGAAGAAAATATTGAAAAATATAAAAATCTCCTTTTTGAAAATAACTCTAGTCATATATATTTCAGCAAAGAAGATTTCAAAAAAGAATTCGCTAAGTATTACAAAGATAAAGATTTTAAACTTCATTATATGTTAACCAACAATGGAGTTACAGAAGATGAAGATGCAAAATATTGTGCATTTTACTTCAAAAAAGGGACTCTTGTAATGTACGCAATTCAATATAAAAATAATCCTACAAATGCCTTCTATTATTCCGCATTTGGCAAATTATATTACACAGATTTAATGTCAAAAGAATATCCAAATTATCCATATACATCAATGCAATATGATAGAAAAGGACAGTTAAAAAGCGCAATTTACTTCATAACAAAAGACATACAATACATGTTTGGTCCAGACAAAGAATTCCAAGGAATTTGGTACAAGGATAAAATGTATGACAAAAACGGAAAACAAACCCTTACAAGAAATAATTGGTAATCTTTATCTTATCAAATTGAAAGGGCTGTGCTCTTTTGCACAAACAATTTCTATATCCTCTCCGAGTATTTTTTCAAACACGGGGAGGATTAAAATTTCTGATTCAAAATGCCCAATATCATAAACAACTATTTCACTATCCAATGCGGTATGGAATTTTAAATCTCCTGTCACAAGACAATCTGCCCCTAAACCTTTTGCCTCACCAATAAATTCAGATCCGCTTCCAGCACAAAACGCAACCTTTGAAAGAGTTTTTTTATTCTGGTTATTAACAATTCTTGCATTTGGTGAAATTTTTGACAATATATTAGAAAAATCTGAAACAGAAATGTCATTAGGAAATTCAATCATTCGCAAAAAATCATGCTCAATATCTACTTTATTTTCTTCTAAACCTAAAGTTTTAATAATAGTATCAGTAGTTCCGCCATTTGCTTTATCCATATTTGTATGAGCAGAATATACATTCAACCTTGGTTGAAAATTTTCACTCAACGCACTCGAAAATAAAGATACATAAAACATTGGATGGTGCGACACAACCATATCACATCCTTCTTGCAATGCCTGTTGAAAAACATCTTCCGTAGGAGTTAAACACAACATCACTTTTGCAATGTCATTTGAGTTTTGATTATCTATTACCCATCCAGAAGCATCCCAACTCTCTGCCGTTTCTAAAGGAGCAAACTCTTCTATTCGTTTTGAAATTTCATATTTATCCATTTTAGAAAAAACCTTTATTATTTTATGATGAATTCTAAAATCTTTCTTGCAATAACTTTTTTAGATGTTTTTTCGATTTTATTTAACCCACCGTTTTTATCCAAAATTGTAACTTCATTATCATCTGAAGAAAAACCTATATCCTTGCGAGAAATATCATTCGCTATTAAATAATCACAACCTTTTTTAGCTATTTTTGCTTGTGCATTTTCTAACAAATTTTCACTTTCTGCACAAAAACCAACAATTGTACAATTAGATGATTCTTTTAATTTTCTTTCACACAAACCTTGCAAAATGTCAGGATTTTTTTCTAACTCAAGAATTATATTATCTTCTTTGCCTTTTTTCATCTTTTGCTCAGAATAATTTTTAACTCTATAATCCGCAACAGCAGCAGCCATAACAATAATATCAGCCGATTGAAATTCGTTATTTACAGCATTTTGCATATCAATTGCAGATTTCACTTTAACAATTTTATATGGAGCTTCAAAATTCTTTGTTGTAATCAATATGACTTCCGCACCCATATCCCTAGCAGAATCCGCAATAGCTTTTCCCATTTTTCCTGATGAATAATTGGAAATATATCGAACAGGATCAATATCTTCTATTGTACCACCAGAGGTTACTACAACCTTTTTACCTTTTAATTTCTGGGTATAATTTAAAACTTCAACAGTAAAATCAAAAATCTTATCCAGAGAACAAAGACGACCCTTGCCTAAATATCCGCAAGCCAAAAAGCCACTTTCTGGTTCTAATATTTCAATTCCTCTTGCCTTTAATGTAGAAATATTTGCTTTTATAATCGGATTATTCCACATATTGCAATTCATCGCTGGAGCAATAATCATTTTTTTAGAAAATGCACAAGCAATTGATGTTAACAAATTATCAGCTATTCCTTGAGCGATTTTAGAAATAGTATTCGCTGTTGCAGGAGCAATAAGCATAATATCCGCTTCATCTGCCAACGAAATATGTTCAGGCTTCCAATTCTTTACATCAAATTCTTCAACATAAACTTCATTTTGGCTCAAATTTTGCAAAGTTAATTTTGTCACAAAATTTAAAGAATTCGGAGTACAAACAACTTTAACATCTGCACCACTTTTTTTGAATTTTCGAATAAGTTCGCAAATCTTATATGCGGCAATTCCACCAGTTATACCAATTAAAATTGTTTTATTATTTAACTCCACAATTTCCTTCTTTCATTCAAATTGAAAAAGTAAATTTATTGTTCCAATTCTTTTTTTGTTATGCTTTCAACTTCTGCAATTGCTCGTTCCAAGTCATCATTCACAACAACATAGTCATACTGTTTAGAACGTTCTAATTCAGTTTTCACAAGATTAAGTCTTTTTTGGATTGTTTCTTCATCCTCAGTATGACGGCCTCTCAAACGATGTTCCAATTCTTCAATACTTGGAGGTGCAATAAAAATCAAAACAGCTTCAGGCATTTTTTTCTTAACTTGCAATGCTCCTTGAGTTTCAATTTCAAGGATTATATTCATACCTTCTTCAAATTTTTGATTAATATATTTTTGCTTCGTTCCATAAAAATTTCCAGCAAACTGAGCATATTCAAGAAACTTATCTTTCTTTATACATTCTTGAAAATCTTCTGGGGTTAAGAAGAAATAATTAACTCCGTCAACTTCTCCAGGGCGTGGTTTTCGTGTCGTACAAGAAACAGACAACATAAAATCCTTAGAATTTCTTGCCATAAATTCTTTTAATACAGTGCCTTTTCCGACACCAGAACATCCAGATATTACAAATAATTTTTTATTCATAGATTGATTATACAATGAAGATAAAAAAATAAAAAAAGAATTTATTCAATAATTAATTTTTCCTTAATTTTATCAAAATTTCATCAATTCCGTTATATAAATATAATGTGAATGTTATAGATTTTAGGTAAAAGGAGAGGATATTATGATTAAACCATTAGGCGAAAGAATTGTTATTAAAGTTGTTGAAGAAACTGAACAAACAACTGGCGGAATTTTTATTCCAGATAGTGCAAAAGAAAAACCACAAAAAGGTGAAGTTGTTGCAGTTGGTCTTGGTAAAATGAACGACAAAGGCGAAAGAGAACCTATGGACGTTAAAGTTGGGGATACAATTCTTTATGCTAAGTACTCTGGTACTGACGTAAAAGTTGATGGAACTGAATATAAAATTCTTTCTATCAAAGATGCTTTAGCAGTAATTGAATAATTATAAAAATTTTTAAAAGGAGATATAAAAATGGCAAAACGTATTATTTTTGACGAAGAAGCTAGAAAAGCTCTTCTTAAAGGTATTGATGCAGTAGCTGATGCCGTTAAAGTTACACTTGGACCTAAAGGAAGAAACGTAATTTTAACTAAAAAATTCGGTGCACCTCAAATCGTTAATGATGGTGTAACTATTGCAAAAGAAATCGAATTAAAAGATGCTTTAGAAAATTCTGGAGCACAATTATTAAAAGAAGTATCATCTAAAACTAATGATGTTGCTGGTGATGGTACAACAACAGCTTCTGTATTGGCTCAAGCAATTGTTCGTGAAGGTTTGAAGAACTTGACAGCTGGTGCAAACCCAATGTCAATGAAACGTGGTATTGATAAAGCAGTAGAAGCAGCTGTTGAAAAAATCAAAGCTATGTCTAGACCTGTTAATACTAAAGCAGAAATTGCACAAGTTGCAGCTATCTCTGCTGGGAACAACAAAGAAATCGGGGAACTTATTGCAGAAGCAATGGAAAAAGTTGGTCACGATGGTGTTATCACAGTTGAAGAATCAAAATCTTTCGGTACAAACTTGAAAGTTGTTGAAGGTATGCAATTTGATAAAGGATACATTTCACCATACTTCGTTACTGACCCAGAAAGAATGGAAGCTGTATTGGAAGATGCTTATGTCTTCTGTTGCAACAAGAAAATTAACTTAATCTCAGACTTAGTTCCATTACTAGAACAAGTTGCTCGTGATGGTAAATCTTTATTGTTGATTGCTGAAGATGTTGAAGGCGAAGCTCTTGCAACTTTAGTTGTAAACACAATGAGAAAAGTATTGAGAGCAGTAGCTGTAAAAGCTCCAGGATTTGGCGATAGAAGAAAAGCTATGCTTGAAGATATTGCTATCTTAACTGGTGGTGAAATGTTCACAGAAGAACTTGGCATCAAGTTAGAAAATGTTACAACTCAAATGTTAGGTAAAGCAAAACGTGTTACTGTTTCTAAAGACGAAACAACTATCGTTGTTGGAGATGAAACAAAAGCTGCTGTTCAAGAAAGAATTCACTTAATCAAGAACCAAATCGCAGCTTCTGATTCTGAATACGATAAAGAAAAATTACAAGAAAGAGCTGCTAAATTATCTGGCGGTGTTGCTGTAATCGAAGTTGGTGCAGCTTCTGAAGTTGAATTAAAAGAAAGAAAACTTAGAATTGAAGATGCTTTGAATGCTACTAGAGCAGCTAACGAAGAAGGTATTGTTCCTGGAGGCGGTGTTGCTTTATTAAGAGTTCAACAAGAATTAAATTCTAAATTAGATTCAATGGATTTTGAATCAGATGATGAAAAAGTTGGTTTCAAAATCTTAACAGCAGCATTGGATGTACCTCTTAGAGCAATCGCTCGCAACGCAGGTGCTAAAGCTGATGTAGTTGTTGATTGCGTTCTTGAAAAAGATGGTGCATACGGATATGACGCTCTAAACAGCAAATACGTTGATATGTTCCAAGCTGGTGTTGTTGACCCTGCAAAAGTAACAAGATCTGCATTGATTAACGCAGCATCTGTTGGTTCTATGTTATTAACAACAGAAGCAGCTGTTGTAGATATTCCAGAAGAAAAAACAGCTGCTCCAGATATGTCAGCAATGGCAGGCATGGGCGGTATGGGAGGAATGATGTAATTTCTTACATCAAACCCAAACTTTATAAACAATTTGACGAGTGGTTATTAAATATAACCACTCGTTTTTTAGTAGAAACGATTCACATTTGTTAAAATTCAAGCAATTTTTCATTCCCCAAAATCTTTAATAATATATAGGGGAAAACAATATGCCAATTACACCAGCATTATTACAAAAAATACAAATTCCAGAAGTGGGAAGGCTTGCAGATTATGTAATTCAAAACAATAGACATATTTCACCAAAATTTCTCTCTAGAGAATTTTTAACAATGCAAGATAGGTATGCAGACCGATATTATGACACATTTTGCCACGATGCAGGAGTTATGGCAAAATGTCTTGAGCAAGGCAAAAATCCAGAACTTCCAGGAGTCATTTATAGTGCAATGTGTAAATTAACAGAATTCTTTCCTCGAAAATTAGAATATTTTGCCTTAAAAGGTTATCAAGTTGCGGAAAGAAATGGGGATTTCATCCACATGATGGCAAGATTAAATGACTTGAAAAAAGTTTATAAAAATAATCCCGATAAATTAATTCAATACATAGATGTTTTATATGGACAAGAGCGTTGTTTAAAAGAACTTTGCTATAACTATAACAATGCTATTTCGACATTTCGCTCGGTATCAAGACCTCCAGCTTCAAGGGAATCTTATTATTTAATGCTTGCAAACACACAAACAGAACTTGCAAAACTCATCAGAAGAAAATATCCAGACCAAGCAAAAAAGAAACTTCTCTGTGCAAGAAACATCTATTCTCGAGATAGAATTGAATCTCCAGAACGAAATAGAGCAAGCATTGCCTATATTGATATGAATCTTAGAAAAATTGAACTAATTAAACTTATTCAAGAAAGTTAACTTAAATATTTTTAACATGTACAGGAAAAGAAACTTCCTTTTGTGTAATATTATATTAAAGAGGAAAAAGTATGCCTGTAACACCAAGAGAAACAAGAAAAAAAGTAGATGAAACTTTAATTCCACAGAACTTAGAAGCGGAAGAAGCCGTTTTAGGAGCAATTTTAGTAAATCCAGAAACATTAGCAAAAGTATCTGATACCCTTTTGCCAAAAAGCTTTTACAAACCTGCTCACAGATATATTTATGAAGCAATGCTCCAACTGTTCAATAACAATGACAACATTGATATTGTATCAGTTTCTGATGTTTTGAATTACAGTGGGAAATTGGAATCCGTAGGCGGAAGAGCTTACATAAACGATTTAGTTGAAAATACTATCACTACTTCAAACATTGCTTATTATGCAAAAATTATTCAAGAAAAAGCTGTTAAAAGAGCATTGATAAACGCAGGTTCTGAAATTGTAAGCAAAGGATATGACTTAGAACCAAGTGATAGATCTCTTGAACAAGCTGAAAAACTTATTTTTGACATTGGATCAAGCAAAGCTACTGCGGATTTGAAACACGTTAAAGATTTAGTTCTTGATACTTGGGACAACATTGAATATAGATTTAACCATAAAGATGAATTGTCTGGATTAAGAACAGATTTCACCGAACTTGATAATATGATGAGCGGATTGCACCGTTCAGATTTGATAATCTTAGCAGCTCGTCCTGCAATGGGTAAAACTGCATTTGCACTAAACATCGCTCAAAATGTAGCCATTAAAGAACAAGTTCCAGTTTGTATATTCTCTCTTGAAATGTCAGCGTCACAGTTGGTACAGAGAATGTTGTGTTCTTATGCCGAAGTTGATGCTCAAAGATTAAAAACAGGTAATATGCTTCAACAAGATTTGGATAAACTTGCAATGGCAATGAATGATTTCAGCCAAGCTCCAATCTATATTGATGATACTAGCGGATGTACTCTAACAGATATTAGAACAAAATGTAGAAGATTAAAAACACAGCAAAAAGACTTAGGCTTAATCGTAATCGACTACTTGCAGTTGATGGAAGGTGGCGGAAAAGATGACCGTTTGCAACAGATTTCTGCAATTTCCAGAGGTTTGAAAATCTTAGCAAAAGAACTTGATGTTCCAATTATTACATTGTCACAGTTATCTCGTGCAGTTGAAGGTCGTAACGATAAACGTCCAATGCTTTCTGACTTGCGTGAATCTGGTTCTATCGAACAAGACGCCGATATTGTAATGTTTATTTATCGTGAAGATTACTACAATAAAGGTGAATCTGAAGAGGAAGAAAACGTTAAGGCTTCATCTAAAGGGTTATCAGAAATCATTATTGCAAAACACAGAAACGGACCAGTTGGAACTGTTAAATTGTTATTCCAAGGCAATATTACAAAATTCAAGAACCCTATCGATACTGCGTTTGATGATTTTTAAAAATTAAACCTTAATACTTGTTGATATTTATTTTCATACTGCTATAATAGCTGGTATGAGAATTGAAACTGAAAAAAAATTTGCAGCAGGATTATCAATATTTTCTAATTCTGTAATAATTATCTTAAAATTGATAGCTGGTCATATTTCAGGGAGTATTAGTATCATATCTGAAGCTATCCATTCCTTGAGTGATTTTTTGGCATCTGTTTTAACATTCTTCTCAGTTATGAAATCTTCTGAACCAGCAGATAAAAAACACCCGTTCGGACATGGTAAATACGAAGATATGTCTGGATTTATTGAGGGTGGTTTGATTATCTTTGCAGCTGGATTTATTGTTTTTGAAGCCTTAAAAAAAATCATAAGCCCATCTACCGCAACAGTTGATACAACTCTAGGCTTGGTTGTCATGGGAATTTCAGTTGTTGCAAATATCATTGTTAGCACCGTATTATTCAAAGTTGCAAAAGACTCTGAATCCGTATCACTATATGCAGATGCAGAACATTTGAGAACAGATATTTTATCTTCTCTTGGTGTATTCATTGGTTTATTATTAATCAAACTCACAGGCATACATCTCCTTGATCCAATCATTGCCATAATTGTTGCTATAATTATTTTTAGAGCTGGGCTTTCAATTTCAATAAGCACAATGAATAATTTACTAGACTGTTCCTTACCAGAATGCGATTTACATGCGATTTGCAAGATATTAGAAACATTCAAATCAAAAGGCATTACAGGTTATAAAGACCTAAGAGCGAGAAGACTTGGACCACAAAAAAGTATTGAAGTCACACTATTATTCCCAAAAGACATGACTATTTGCAATTGCCACACTATTTGTGACTCAATTGAAAAAGAATTAAAAACAGAATTAGGAGATATAACATCTAGTATTCACTTAGAACCAGATACTACTCAAGTGAATTCAAATATTTAATCATTTTTCCTAAATCTTTATTCCAAGTAGAGTTCCATTTCTTCTGAATAATATCCGCAGGCGACAAACCTTTAAAAGTCAAATCTTTTAATGGCTGAAGAAATAATTCCTCTCCAGTTTGAGAGTTTTTTAATGATTTTTCTGCAATATTTATAATTTCTTTTGCATAATCTGCAACTTTATTATTTTTAATATTAGCTTGAAGTGCGAGTTTAGGAACATTGTAACGGAGTTCTGACAAATCCTTGTATTGCAAGTGTTTTAGCAAGTCTTCACACTCATCCATTGCAATATTATCGTAAAAAATACCTTTATAGATTGCTAAAATTGCATATTTCAAATCTCCAGAAACACAGTCATGGTTACGAATTTCTATAAAATTACGCATTCTAACCTCTGGGAAGTACAGATTTGCTTGCAACTCATAATCCTCAATTGTTGGATATTCTCCCATATATCCAACTCTCATGAATTCTTCAAAAGTAATATCTCCATGAAGCTCCACAGAACCAACATCACGTTGAATAAATATCATTGGAGTTTTCATTATGCAATCAATGTACTCATCAAACGAAAATTCTTCGCTTATTTTTCCCGCAAAACCGCACCTATCATTATCTGTATTAATCCAACTCAAACCTCTAAAAGTTTTATAACCTGTATCAACTCCACCCCTTATTGGTGAATTTGCAAACATTGCAGTCATAAATGGAGATAATTTATTTGCAAGTTTAAACTTTCTCATTGCATCTTCTTCGGATTTAAAATCAATACAGCATTGAATTCCCGCAGTTTCTCTCATCATAACATCTGACAATATTCCCCAAAGGTAATTAGCCATGATTCTATATCTTTTCTTTGGGATGAGGTTAATTGATTTATGAGTTGAATATGGGGAAACACCATAATTAAGCAACATAATATTTCGACCTTCAAGAATTTCGTTTATTATATCGTTTATTTTTTCAATCTTTGATTTTAATTGGAAAATATTTCGTTGAGGTTCCGCACTAATTTCTATCTGACAGCCAGGCTCTAGGGTAATCGTGTCATGGTTTTTCTTCAATCCAACAATATTTTTATCATCGTTGATATAATCCCAAGTTGCTTCTTTTGCAAATTCTTCTAAAAAGTTTTTTATACCATATTCACTCCAATAATCAACAGCTTTATATGAAGTTGCGGAAATAGGTAAACGTTCATATTCCATTCCGATTTTAAAATCTTCTGGTTTTGTATAGCCTTTAGTATAAAGCTTTAAAATATCTTCTTTTTGTAATCTTTGTTGTTCAACTTTTACCATATTAACCCCTTCACTAAATATTTTATTATAACATTATTTAAAATATCAAATAAAACTTTGTAAACATTTATCCATGTGTGGTATTATTATTAGTAAGATGAATTACTTCGATAGAGCAAGATACTTTAGAACAAAAAAAAGATTAGGACAAAACTTCCTTGTAGATGGGGAAGTTATTCAAGACATAATAGAATTTGCAAACATTTCACCAGATGATACAATCGTGGAAATTGGCCCTGGAGTTGGATTTGTAACGGAACAACTTGTTAAATATGCAAAAAAAGTTATCGTTATTGAGCTAGATGAAGAAGCAATTGAAGAATTAAAAAAACTTGATGCTCCAAATTTAGAGATCATCCATAATGATGTTTTAAAAACAGATTTGTCATCTTTAACAGAAGATAAATTTAAAGTTGTTGCAAATATTCCATATTATATTACCAGCCCGATTATTGCCCATCTGTTGGGAGAAATCGACGATTTAAACAATAAAAACAGAAACAAAATCAAAGACATTATTCTTATGGTTCAGGAAGAAGTTGCAAGAAGAATGGTTGCAACTCCAGATTCAACAGGCAAACAATATGGACTTTTAACAATTCTTTCTCAATTCTGGGCAGATGTAAAAATTTTACGTCTTGTGGGTAGAAAATCGTTCTATCCAGCACCTAAAGTAAATTCTGCACTTGTTAAACTGGATGTTAGAACTGCACCTAAATTAAAACTTTCAGACTATTCATATTTTAGAAGAGTAATAAAAGCAGGATTTGCTCAACGCCGTAAAAATATAAAAAATTGCTTATTAAATGGTAGCTTTTTAAAAGAACACATTTCAAAAGCTCTTTCTAACCTTGGGATAGATGAAAATATTCGAGGAGAAAAACTTTCAATCGAAAAATTTGGAGAATTGTCTGAAGAATTGCTAAAGGTTTCTAAAGGTTAATTATGCAAAGTATAAAAGTTCAATGTCCTGCAAAAATAAATTTAACACTAAAAGTTATTAATAAAAGGGAAGACGGATTTCATAATATTGAAAGTATTATGCAAACAATTAATCTGTTTGATTATTTAACAATTTCTGTCGAAGATAATACAGAAAATCAAATTTTATTAAGCGGAAATAGCACCGAAATTCCTTATAACGAAAAAAATCTTATCTACAAAGCAGGAATACTTTATCTAGAGAAAACAGGAATTAAAAACAAAAAAATATCCGTCTATATTGATAAAAACATCCCAGTATCTGCGGGACTTGCAGGCGGAAGCACAAATGCTGCGGGCATGTTGTATGGATTAAACAAACTATTCAATGAAAAATTATCGGAAACAGAACTTCACAAATTGTGTGCAGTATTGGGTTCTGATTTAAATTTCTGCCTAAAAGGAGGTTGTATGATGACAAAAGGACGAGGAGAAATCCTTGAACCTTCAGAATACAATCATTTCACAGTAAATTTAATAAAACCAATTAACCTTGGAATTTCTGCAAAAGAAGCTTATACAAAATTTGCTCAAAAAATCTCTCAAGAAAACACGGGAAGAGAAAATTTTGTTAACGACCTTGAATGGGCAGTGCTTGGAGATTACGAAGAATTAAAACACATTAAAAATAAATACCCAAAATCTATTATGACTGGTTCTGGTTCAACTTATTATTCTTTAGAAGAAAAATTTGAAGAAGAGACAAATTTTTGGGTTAAAAATAATTTAGAAACTATAAACTACGGAGTTCAAATTATATAATTCACTCTTGTATCAAACCTAAAAATTTGTTAAAATTCTCATATGGAAGATATTGTTGAAAAATTAAAAGAATTTGGATTTAACTCATACGAAGCTAAAGTTTATATTGCACTTTTGAAAAAATATCCTGCAACAGGATATGAAGTTTCTCAAATTGCAGATATACCTCAATCAAGAGCATATGATGCTTTAAAATCTTTAGTTTCATCAAAAGTTGCATTTTCAACGGATTCAAAGCCACAAAAATATACACCGATTTCGCCAAAAGAATTGACTCAACGATATAAAAGAAAAATGGTTTCAACTATTGAGTATTTAGAAAAAAAACTTCCAGATGTTAGAGAAGATTATAGCGAACCAATTCATATGGTTGGAGATTATGAAAAGATTTTAAACAAAATAAAGGAAGTTATTAAGAACGCTAAACATTCTATCTATATAGAAGTTTGGGCAAAAGACTTTAAACACCTCGATTCGGAACTTTCTAACGCTTATGATAGAGGCGTAGATATAAAAATTGTAGGTTATGATAATCTTTTTGCACCATATGGATTGATATATTCTCACGATGGAGGAAAAGAGATTGAATACTCTATCGGCAGTAGATTAATATATCTTGTTGCAGATGATATTGAAAGCATTTTTGGAAGGATTGAAAACCAAGTTGTATGGACAAAAAACGAAGATATTGCGTTTCTTTTAAAAGAATTTATCGTCCACGATATGTATCTTTTGGATGTAAATAAGCAATTCCCAGAACAATTAAAATATTTCTACGGTACAGGATTTAAAAAACTTAAAGACAAAATTTTATCAAAAAACTCTGCTTATAATATTCATTAGAGCATGCTTATTTTTTAATAATTATTTACTTTCAAATTCCGCTTTTAAGATTTATAATAAAGTGTATATTGAACATGTATTTTGGGAGAAGAAAAGGGATAGATTGATGGAAGGATATAGTTTTGAAATAATTACAGGACCAATGAGCTGCGGAAAAACAGAAGAATTATTACGCAGAATCAGAAGATGTATCATTGCAAAACGTAAAGTAAAAGTTATCTCTCCAGATGTCGATACAAGATCAAAAGGGGATTATATTGAATCTAGAAATGGGCTTTGGTTAGATGCAATTAAAGTTAAACATTCTGTTCAAATTTTGAGCCTTGTAAAAGATGCCGAAGTTGTAGCAATTGATGAATTACAATTTTTCGATTCAAACATCGTTAAAGTAATCACACAATTAATGAACGACGGGAAAAAAGTTATAGGTACAGGATTAGAATTGGATTTCAAAGCTGAACCTTTTGGTTCTATGCCTGAATTAATGTGTATTGCAACCCAAGTTGACAAACTTCATGCTGTTTGTATGAAATGCGGTTGTGAACACGCAACAAGAACACAAAGATTAATTGATGGCAAACCTGCTGATAAAAATTCACCGCTTATTATGATTGGTGGCGATGAAACATACGAAGCAAGATGTATTAAATGTTACGAACTTCCAAATGCTCACCCAGAATTAAACAAGGGATTTCGACTTTTGCAGTTTGACCATAGATAATATTTATACAGTATTCAAATGAATGTGGAATGGAAAATTTCACATTTTTTTTTATATGTGATAATATATGCGTAGTAATAATTCTCAAAGATGGAAACTTTTTGATATTTATTTCGTCTTAGTTATAAGAAAGAATTATTGGAGGTTTTAAATAAGAATGAGGAAAGTCGCAAAAAAATGTATCATAACCCTTGGATTGTTTCTTGCAATGTTTGGCTGGGTAGTGCAATCAAATGTTCAAGCCTCAACTCCTGCGGAGTTATACGATAATGTGTGGAGATTAATTAACACCAAATATGTTGACCAAACAAACAATGAACAAAATTGGGCAACATGGCGTCACAAATATGATAACGTAATTAGAACAGATGAGGATGCGTACGTTGCAATTGATACAATGGTTGCAAGTTTGAATGACCCATACACAAAATTCTTAAATCCAAAAGAATTTGCGGACGAAACAGGCTCTATCAAAGGTTCCTTAAAAGGAATTGGTATTCAAATCGGAGTTAAAGATGGCAAACTAATGGTTATCGCTCCAATTGAAGATACTCCAGCAGAAAAAGCAGGATTAAAAGCCGATGACGAAATTTTATCAATTGATGGTAAAAGTACAAAAGGCATAACTGTTGATAAAGCTGCTGACCAAATTCGTGGAGAAGAAGGAACTCAAGTAACTTTACTTATCAAACGTAAAGATACAGAACCAAAAGAATATACTATTACTCGTGCAGAAATTGAAATCAAATCTGTTTCTCAAAAAATTCCAGAAAATGTAACAATGCCAAATGATATTAGCTATATTAGATTGAGTTCTTTTATTAGTAGAAACGCAGCAAAAGAATTTGCAGATATTTTATCTAACTCTCCAAATAAAAAAGCATTTATTGTTGACTTACGCTCAAATCCAGGAGGATTGTTGAGTAACGCAATTTACATTTCAGATATGTTCCTTGATGGAGGTGCAATCGTAAGTACTGTTGACCGTGATGGATACAAAGAAACTCAAAAAGCAACAAGAGGAGTTTTAACAACAAAACCAGTAGTTATCTTGTTGAATAAAGGTTCTGCTTCTGCAAGCGAAATCTTTTCTGGCGCAATGAAAGATAACAAAAGAGCCGTTTTGGTAGGAACACAATCTTTCGGGAAAGGATTAGTTCAAGAAATTAACAAACTTCCAAATAATTCTGGTATCAACATCACAATTCAAAAATATTTGACTCCAAATGGAACAGATATTCACAAAAAAGGAATTACACCTGACGTTGTGGTTGAATTGACAGATGAAAATATTAAAAACAAAGATGATGTTCAATTGAAAAAAGCAATTGAAGTTGCTCAAAACCTTTCAAAAGGAACATACGTAGTACAAAAATAAGTAAAAATATGATATAAGAAATCATAAAGCAGTTCTTATCTGAACTGCTTTTTATTTTGTCAAAATATAAAAAATAAATAAATTCGTCTAATCGTATTAGAAATATTTCATCAAACTCTATAAAAGGTTGATTTAATTTTAATCAAAATTTGAAATAATAAAAATGTTATCACCGTTAGAGGATTTGAAGAGATGAATTTACACGAGCAATGCTTACTTCGCTATTTGACACACCCTGATGAATTGTCTTATGCAACAGAAATTTTAAAATTAAATAATAAAATTCTTGAGCAAAAATTCGTTGTAAAAAACATTCTTGCGAATATTTCCTTGTTAAATTATACTGAAAAAGTAAAGTAACAAGGTTGGATTTATGCTTAAAAAATTTTTATATACGTTGTGGATTACAATTTTTGCAGTGCTTCTATTTTTCAGCGTGAAAAATGGAAGCTTTTTGGCTTTTATTAATTCTATGGAAAATAGAACTTTCGACATTCGTCAAAGTTTGATTGCCAATTCTGGAGCTAGAAATCACAATAAAGATATTGTAATAGTTGCAATTGATGACGGAAGTTATGAATACGTTTTGGATAACTATGGAGAATGGCCACTAAGAAGAGATGCCTATGCTCAAATGGTTAATTATATTGAATCCCAACATCCTAAAATGATTGTATTCGATTTGATGTTTGTAAAATCAATGAAAAGTGGGGTTCAAGCAGATAATGCGTTGATAAGTGTTTTCAAAAAGTATAATAACGTTTATACATCAATGAACCTTGATAACCAACAAGATGATTTGAGAATTCCACCTCAATTACCTAATTTGTCAATCACTCCATATCCTAACACAACGAATACTATTGAATACTCTAATTGCAGAGTTATTTTACAAGGGATATTAGATGCAACTTCAAATATAGGAATGATAAATGTATCTCGCTCTGATGACGGCGTTTTGCGTAAAATGCCATTGTATTTAAAATACCAAGATAAATATTACCCACAATTAGGCTACCGTGTTGGTCTTGATTATTCAAATGGAAATCTCAAAAATATTCATCCTGACGAGGAAGCAAGTGTAATACTAAATTGGTATGGTCCTTCTGGAACATTTGAACATATTCCAATGTACAAAGTTTTAAAAGCTTCTGAAGGGAAAAAACAATTAAGTTACAATTTCAAAAACAAAGTTGTCTATTTTGGAGCAACAGCAGCTAGCTTATTTGATATTAAAACCGTACCAGTAGATAAAGTTTATCCAGGGGTTGAAGTCCAAGCAACATACCTAAACAACCTAATAGATGGCAGTTTAATAAAAAAATGTTCCGAACCTATAAACGTTCTTGCTGGAATAATTTTAGCACTGATTACAGTAATTTTTGTTCTTAGAATTCAATCCATGCCTGTTGCGTTTGGTTTATCAATGACAACATCAGCTTTTTATGTTGTTCTTGCATACGAACTAATGAGATACAAATACTATTGGATAAAAATAGTTTCACCTTTATCTTTCGCATTATTTGCATTTATTATCGCAGTAATTATCAAATATTTGATTAAATCTAGAGATTTTGATGCACAATATAAACTTGCAACAACTGATGGTTTAACTGAATTGTACAACCATAGATATTTCCAAGAACAAATGCAGAGATACGTTTCACACTCAATGAGATACGAAACTCCTTTTTCTCTAATTATCATAGACATCGACTTTTTCAAAAAATTCAACGATAATTATGGTCACCAATCTGGAGATGCAGTATTAAGACAAGTTGCGATGACATTAAAGAAAAATGTAAGAACAACCGATATAGTATGTAGATATGGCGGAGAAGAAATGAGTATTATTCTTCCAAACACAAAGCAAGAAGAAGCTATCGCAATTGCACAAAAATTATGCTCAATGGTTGCATCTAAAAAAATGAAACTAAGCAATGGACGAGAAAGCAACGTTACAATCAGCTTAGGAGTTTCAACTTTTGGCGACGAAGATGGAAAAACTCCAGCAAAAATCATTGAATCTGCCGACCAAAGATTGTACCACGCAAAAGAAAACGGAAGAAACCGTGTTAACTAAAAAATATGAATATAGATTTCTTAGATAAAATAGTTACAATAAAAGATATTCCTAAAGAAAGCCCATTTGAACCTTGTTTGATTGAAAATAACGAGAAACAAATTGGAGAAATCTGTACGTTCCTGCAATCAGATTCAAAGTTGCTTTTGGTAAATGGATTCAAAGGTACAGGAAAAACCTCCATCATCAATTTTGTTTCAACATTCCTAAGCGATAAAACACTCGTTCTTAAATACAACTGTTTTGAAACAACAATTCTTGATGACATGTTGTTATCTTTTTTTGAAACATTTAGAAATTATACTTTAATGGGAAAAATTATTCCTCCAAGAATTAAGACCGAAAATTTTACACAAAAAATAAATTCCTATTTTAATACAATACATTCACCAATTGTTATTATATTAGAATCTTTTGAAGAAATTTTGAAAAGTAACAAATCAGAGATTTTAAGCTTTATCAAACATCTTTTTAAACTTGCAAATGTTAAAATTATAATAACCACAAGAAAAATTGAACCTGAAGATTTTGAAGATACGGAATATGAAAAGACAACATGTCTAGCATTAACAAAGCCTATTTTTGAAAAATTCTTAAAAAACAATGGAATAAAACACATCGGACTTTTGTCAAACGAGTTGTATAAACACTCAAAAGGTTACTACAATGTTATAAATCTATCTATCAAAATAATGAACCTTAGACAATTAAATCTTGTCCAGTTTTTGGAAGGTTATTCTAAGAGTTTTATGGCCTTTTCAGAATTTATTACAAGAGAAGCTCTATCGTTAGTTGACCCAGTGAGTGCTCATTTATTTAGACTTTTAACAGTGATGAGAATTCCTATCCACGTAAATTTGTTGAAATCGCTACATTTATACAATGAAGAAAGAGTATTTTTCTTTGTTACAAATTCAATTCTTTCAGTCGATGGCGAATGCTTGTATCTAGATGAAACATTTAGAGATATTATTGAACATCAAATTCCAGAAAACGTAAGGATTAAATTACATTCTGCTTGTGTTGATTTATATAATACTCAATTGCCTCTCAAACCACTAGAGAGAGATTTAATGTTATCACGACAAACAATGCGAAATGAAATTGAATATCATTCATTATTTATTCCTAAAAAACCAGATTTGAACATGAAAGATATCCGACTAATTACTGTTGATCCAATGGTTGAAACAGTTCAAAAATCTCCTGCGGTCGAATTCAAACAAGAAGAACCAATTCAAACGACCACAACCCCTTCTAATACTCAAATACAAGAAGAATCAAAAGAAGATAAAATTAATAAAATCAGCTTTATTATTGACGATGAATCTGTATTAGATAACATTGCAGACTCAATCAAGGGCTTCATCGATGACAAAACAAAACAAAATGAGATAGAAGAAAAAAGTGATGGAATGAGCCTTACTCAACTTTTGAACTTAGCAAAACAAGAAGAAAGTAAATACAATTACAAGCACGCAATTCTTTTATATCAAAATGCATTAACTAAAAAAGAAGATGAATCATTTTATCAATTTTTGCCAACAATTTATATAAAATTAGCAGAGGCACACAAACATCTATCTCAATGGTATGAAGCATTAGAAGCTTACACCCAAGCACAAGATTTCTATTTTAATGTTGCAGATACAGACAAAATTGCACAAGTAAAACTTGAAATTGCAAATATTTACTACATTATGTACAAACACGACAATGCTAAGTACATATTATCTGAACTTGAACAACAAAACTTACCAAACGAAATGATGATTAAGGTCAACTTGGCACTTGCAAAATTGACAGACAATTCTGATATAGAATTCAAATACTATGAAAAAGCACTAAAACTTGTTGATATTCATACTAATAAACACATACTAGCAGAATTATATTACAAATCTGCGGGTTCATATGATGAACAAAACGATACAAGAATGGCAGCTTTGTATTATAAAAAATGTATAGAATTAGATTCTAATCCAAATCATAACAAATATTTATCAATGGCACTTGCAAACCTAGCGGAACTTTATGACGAAGCTGGAAGCCCGCAACATGCAATAAAATATTATAATGAAAGCTTGAGAATAGATAAGGCAACAAAAAATTATAATGGATTATACTATTCTGCCATGCATTTAGCAGAAATTTATGGAACAAAAAATAAAGAAAAAGCTCTTGAATACTTGAATCAAGCCCTATATTATGCTAAAAAATTAAATGAAACTTACCACATAATTAGTGCATTAACTGAAATGGGAGATTTCTATTCAAAATTAAAAGATTTCACCCATGCGTACAAATATCTGATTGAAGCTTATAACTTGTCAAAACAATCATTCAATAAAGAAAACCTAAACAAAATTCAAACAAGAATTGAAGACATAAAACATCGAATATCAGAACAAGAATTCACAAAATTGCAGGACGAATATGGAAAACAAAACTAAATACCAAGAATATATGAAAATATTTTTAGAAGAAAATTCTAAAGTAAACTTAATCTCAAAAAATGATGAAAAATATTTATGGGAAAAGCATGTTTTTGATTCCCTCGCAATAGAAAACTTTTTTGAAAAATTCGATACATCTAAAATTAAGACCATACTCGACATCGGCACTGGTGGTGGTTTTCCGTCTATTCCAATAGCAATAACATATCCACATTTGAAAGTTACTGCACTTGATAGCATTGCTAAAAAAATTCGAGCAGTCCAAACCATAAAAGACAAGTTAAATATCGAAAATCTTGAGCCAATTTGCACAAGAGTCGAAAATCTTGATGCGAAATTCGATATGATAACTTCTCGAGCAGTTTCTTCATTGAAAAACATTTGCGAATATGCCCTTCCAAAACTTAAAAAAGGTGGATATTTCGTAGCTTATAAATCAAGAAAAACACCTCAAGAAATTGAAGAAGCAAACTCTATTCTAAAAAAATATAATTCAAAAATTGTCGATATTATAGAATATTCTCTTCCGCTTGAAGAAAATCATGAACGGAATTTAATTGTTATTTTGAAAAAATAAGCAATCTTTCAGAGTTTCTTTATGCTACAATTTAATTGCAGACAAAAGGGGTTAATATAACTCTGGGGGTATAAAATGACAATTATTAATGACGTTTTCACAGTGCATACTAAAGGGAATACAGATATTATTGATATAACACCACAAATACGTAATGTTGTGTATAATCACGTATTACAAAATGCGGTTGTATATGTTTACGCTCAAGGAAGTACCGTGTCAATTACAAATATTGAATTTGAACCAGGATTACTCGTTGACTTACCAGAAGCACTAGAAAGAATTGCACCAGTTAATTCTAATTATCACCATGATGAAATGTGGCATGACGGAAATGGTTATGCACACGTAAGAGCATCTATTGTTGGAAACTCAACTCACATCCCACTTATTGATGGTGTATTACAACTTGGACAATGGCAACAAGTAGTTTTAATCGATTTTGATAACAAAGCTAGAGCAAGAAAAGTAAATGTACAAATCGTTTACTAAATTTACCCCCGGAATTGCAATTATTAACTTTTGTAAAGTGTAAATTATACACTATTACTAGCTTTTAGGATTTCTTCAAAATTTATAAAACAATATTGTTGACTTTATTTTTTTCTCGTGGCATAATAATTGTATAAGATTTAAGTGTAGTCGAAACACTAAATATAAATAGTTCATTAACCCCAAAAACATATAAACTCCTAAATAATAAACACTAAAAGAGACCATTAGGATGCAGAAAACGACCCACTCACTTGTGAGTGGTTTTTTTATGTTTATTTTTATAAATCGACTAAAATAAACCTCTCAAAGACTCAAAACATTAAAAATTTATATAATAAGTGTATAAATATCACTTATTTCTTAATTAATGGCGAATTTCAAATGGTTGTTGTTGAGAAGCAGAAACATTTGAATAGCTTTGAGAATTTTGATAGCCAGTTGATTGCTGATTAGGAACAGGTTGGACATTTTGCTCAGGGTATGTTGTTGTAGCCATAGGAGCTTGAATTGGTTCTTCAACAGGCTGCTGAACTTGAGCTTGTTGCGGAATTGAATTTGGAGAATAATCACTCATAAAAGTATTCATTCTATCTTGCCTTTGAGAATACAAATCATCAGTTTTTTGAATATCAGTTAATATATCACCTAATTCTTTTTTATAATCATTTGACTGCTTACAAGTTTTATAATTATCAAGCATACTGTACAAATTTCTTATATTTCCAGCAGCAACACTTCTCCTAGATTCATCGGTTTGCATACCATTATAGGTTAAACGGTAAAGAGCAAGAGCATTATGCTGTGCATAATCAAGATATGCACAACTAGAATTTTTCATCAATAACCCTTCATTTTTCTTCAATTTTTGATTTAAAAAATCAGCAATAGAAAGATATTTGAAATACTTATCAGAAGAAGACATTGAATTATTGTTATCTATTTCAGCAAAATCAATTTTATCTTCAAGAGATTTTGTTTCTCTATAAGTCGAAATAGAATAAGACATAAGCAGAATTCCCAATAATAAAATCGCCCCACCTAAAATAAGTAAATCATTTGGATTTCTTTTTTCCATTTCGCTCTCCCCAATTACTTGCCATCTCATTATACAATAAATTTGGTCAAAATACCATTCAAACGATTTATTTGCATTTTAAAAATAAAATTATATAATTAACTTAAAATAAAAATGGAGAAAGTATGAAAAAAATATATGGAATTTTAATATTAGCAGGATTGTTTATTGGTTCTCAAGTATTAGCAAATGTTGTAACAACAACTAGAAAAATAAATAAAACACCGACAACTCAACAATACCACAAACCAACAACACCTTCTCGAACAACAGGTAGCAGACTGTCTGATAGTGTAAAAAATTGCCGTCCATACAGTGAAACAATGGTTACTGATATGGGAGGAGTAAATTTTGGGTTCAAAGTTACTATTGGCGGTTGGATTAACAACAAATGTAGATTAGATTTTATATCTGATGCACAAGGAATTGCTTCAAGTTTTGAACAAATCTATGGCGTTTCAGCATCACAAGCACAAATTTCAACTTTTGCGCCAAAAGTTAGATGCAATTTTACAAAACAACAACTTGCATACGTAGGAGATTCTATTTTACAAGAAGAAGCTCGCAAAAATGGTGGTAATGGAAGAATGTTAAAGAATCCAAACCAAATTTCTTTGGGGGGATTTTCTGATTCAGATGCAAGACTTATGGACGTATTGATGAATGATAAAGCTTGCACAATATTAAACGCAAACGACTTAGGCAATATGCTTCAATCAATTATGGGATTTTAGAATAAAAAGGATAAAACAAATGAAAAAAATAAAATCATTACTTATAATTTCTGCACTTTTGGTATCCATTCCAACAGCTACAAATGCAATGCAAACAAAAGCGGTAAAAGAACAACAAGCTGTTAATAAAAATTCTGCACGACAAATGCAAGAAATGACTGATAAAAATGAATTATTTACCGTTGACCAGAAAATAGATATTTTATCAAAAAAATATCTAAACAATTTTAGAACATGTGAACCATTACATATATCAGAATCTATGGACATTTTCGGACTAAAAATATCTTTCCAAGTTGATATAAATGGATGGGTTAACAACAAATGTTCTTACTATATGACAGGAAACATTGGCGGATTAGGTAAAGACATCAGAGAAGTTTTTAATATTAATCAATCAGTAACAGATGAACAAATCGCAAAATTCAAACCCGTTATTGAGTGCAATTTTTCTAAAGATGAACTAAACACAGTGGTAGATGCTTTAGTCGCTCGAAGGGAAAGATATACAACACAAATTGCACAAATGTTAGAAAAGCCAAATAAAAAATACAATGATTCCATTCAAAAATTAACACCCGAAGAAGAAAAGCTTGTGCAAATGATTACAACAGGAAATGTTTGTAAAATTCCAAATTCAGCAGAACTTATGGAACAATTTTCACAATTCAGAATGCCAGCAGGTGAAACCAAATAATGCAAGAAGTTTGCTTAAAGACTTTGGATAATATTAAAATCGCAATAAATCACTATTCAACAAACAGAAATAGTGTAATTATTATCGCTCCAGGATGGTTTATGACCAAAGACTCAAAAATATTTAAAAAGATGGCCAAAGCTTTATTCAAAACTTTTGACATTATTTCAATGGACTTTAGAGGAACTGGCAAGAGCGGGAGTTTTTACACCTTCTCCGCAAAAGAAGAACAAGATTTAAACTGCGTAATTAATTATGCCAAAACTCGATATGAAAAAATTTTTGTTCTTGGATTTTCACTTGGTGGAGCATTATCTATAATTTCGGGAGCAAAAAATAAAAATATCAACGGAATTATTGCAGTTTCTGCACCAACAGAATTTTACAAAATAGAAAATAAAATGTATTCACCAGATGCATGGATTCCAACATTATTTCAAAAATTTGAACCGCTAAGATGGTTGACAATCCGTGCAGGAAATCCTTTTTTACGAAAAGAAAAACCTATTGATTTAGTACAAAAAATAACAGTACCAACTCTTTTTATTGCGGGAGAAAAAGATCCAACAGTTTGTCCTTGGCATACTCAAAAACTTTTTGAAACAGCAAAATGCAAAAAAGACTTCATCCTCTTTAAAAGAGCAAGACACGCAGAAGATTTATACACCGACTACCCAGAAAAATTTGAAACCTGTTGCACAAACTGGTTAAACCAAATCTAACGTCTTGAATCTCCAGTACCAGAACGATAACCACAGAATGAATAAATTACTGGCAACGCTCTTTCAATGTGAATTTTATCTGCAAATGGAATTTTTGCAAGAACAAGTACAGCAACTAAATCATCCAAATTTGCCACCATATCAATTAGTTTTAATTTTCTTTCAGGCTTTTTCGCTTCTTTATCATTTCTTAAGAAATTTGAAAGCTTAATTGCAGTTTTTGAACCAACAGCAACACCTATTGCCGAAGCAACAATTTTCATAAAATTATTATTTATTTTTGGATTTTTTGACTTGTTACAAAGTTTTATCGTCCCATCAACAAGCAACATTGGAGCGGCAGTAAGAACCATTTGAAAAGCTCCTTCTTTCCATTTTTTCTTTATATCAGAAGCCTTTTCACCAATAGAACCCATCACAATCCCGCCAATATTACCAGCAGCAGCCATTGATAGCATTTCTTTTACAGTATATTCAACTTTCAGAGGATTTTTAATCTTTTGGCGTTTCATACAATACGCCAATACTGACAATGCTCCAAATGTTGAACCAATACCTGCTAATACTTTATCCTTTTTAGGAACTTGCTTTTCTTTTACAGATTGGCTCATATCAATATAACCATAAGAAATATTTTTTCTTGTCGGCATAAACCCAACTAAATTCGAGTTGGAGCGATGTTCTATATTATTTATTGATTGAAGAGCCATAATTAAAACCTATTATCAAGTGTATATAGTACAACAAAATTTATTTTAATCAATCTTTCAGTTAATAACTCTTAATATCTAATAGCAAAAGAAGGCTCATTACCAGTTCTAACTTTTATAGGAACAATTTGCCAAGTTGCACCATTCAAACAATCTTCTACCCCAATTTTTGAAATATTATCACCTTCATATTCAGCAGTATAATGCCTAATCATCTTGTGATTTTCATCAAAATGTAGTTCTTCAACAAGTCTATCATAAGAATCATACTTGAACTCTACATCAATATAAATTTCGGGATTTTTAGCGTTTGAATATTTGAAATTATTTTTTGTAAATTGTTCTAAACCAGTAACTTGACCTTTTTCATTATAATAAATGTGCTTATTTTTTGAAAAATTATATTCTTCAATTTTATTTCCATCACTATCATATTTAAAATATTTGAAAAGTTTCCCCATATAATCAGGTTCATCTTCTACAATCTTGTCTTTGAATTCCAATTCTTCAGTTGAAATAACATCATCAGTATCTTTTTTCAAAGTTTGACAAGCTTTTAAATTTTCAAACTCAAAATCACATTTTCTATAAATTTCGTCAGAATCATCTTCATTAGTTTTGATAGATTTAATCGGAATTGAATCATAAAATTTACTATTCTGAACCAATACTTCCTGCATTTTAGTTTCTTGAGGTTTTTCAATAAAATTCGGAGTAGTTTCGTTTAAAAATCGTTCTTTATAAATATAAGTTTCTATATTTGGGATTATTTTTGGAATACAAAATTCTGGATTATCTTTTGTATAACAATTTTCACCCATCTGAACAACATCAAATTTATAAACATCCAAACTTGCTGGCTCGTTTTTTGTTAAATAAATATATGTTTTATTTCCACTATCTTTAAAATATTCCGTTGGCCATTTTTCCGAAAACTCAACACCGTCATTATCTGCAATTGCACTTAACTTATTTATCACATTTAATTTTTGAATTTTTTCTAAATTTTGAAATCCTCTAACAACCAGATAGTCATTTTCATCAGCTAAACAGCTCAACCCAATCGACATAAGGCATAATGTTAATATAATTTTTTTAATCATAATTTCTCCAATTTTCATATAAAAAAAGTCTAACATCCTATAAATCTCTTTACATCAACTGATAATATGAAAATGTTTATGCTAGAATTCTAGTAAATTAAAGTCGGGATATTATGAAAAAACTTATTACAACATTTATTCTATTTTTTATGATTTGCTTACCTGCGTATAGTGATGTTCAACATATTACGCTAGATGAAGCCGTATCTCTAGCTCTTGAACACAACTTAGATCTCAAATCAAAACGAAAACAAGCTGAAGAACTTGAACAAGATATAAAAATTGCAAACGCTCTTAAAAACCCACAATTCCAATCTAATTTTCTTATGGGCAAAGTAACTAGAGGTAATTCAAGCCAATTTGGTATGAATGTTCCTATTGAAATTAGCAAAAGGGGTATCCGAAAAAAAATCGCCCAGACTGATTTAGAGATTGTAAAAAAAGAAATCCGAGAAAAAGAACTAGATTTAAAAATCGCAGTAATGCGTAATTATTTTTCAGTAATTTACGCAAAATCTGTTGTTAAAATATTACAAGATAGAGAAAAACTGTTCAAAAACATGATGGTTATTTCTCAACAGCGAACAAAAAATTCTCCAAACTACAAACTTGATGTTCTTCAATCTCAAATTAAATATCAAAAACAAGTTGTATTTTTGAATAAAGCTAAAGCAAATCTTCTAGTTGCTCAATTTGAACTAAACAACGCCTTAAACATTAAAGATTCTCAAACAATGTATGATACCGTAGAATCTTCGTTATTTGCGAACAACTTATCTATTTTAGATTTGAATTTGTTACCTTACCAAGATATTGAAGATACTGCAATGAAATATAGCTATTCTCTATCAATTGCACAAGATAATATTCAACGTAGCGAACAAAAAATTACAGAAGCAAAACATAAACGTATTCCAGACATCTCTGTTGGTGGGGGCTACGCATACCAAACTGCTCGCCAAACAGGTGGAGAAGCCCTACCAGGAGCTTATGTTGGAGTAAGTGCAGATATTCCACTATTATATTTTTATAACCCAGAAATTAAAAAAGCAAAAATTACACTTGAAAGAAGTAACTTAAACAAAGAATCTTTTGAAAATCATCTAAGGTATGCACTAAAAGAAGACTATAACAAATTCAAATATTCCAAAGAAAATATGGGATATTACAGTTCTATCTTGCAAGAATCACAAACAATTTTAGACGAACATACAAAAAGATATGAAAAAGGACAATCTACTTTATTGAATTTGCTACAAGTTGAAACAATGCACCAAGAAACACTAAGAGATTATATTGACGCAATCCAAAAATACTACGATGCATATTTAGATCTTATGCACAACGTAGGCCACGAAATTTTGTTAAACACTGATTTATAAAATTTTGTTTTCATAATTAAATAGCGATGGTGAGATAATCTCACCATCGCTACTATTTTATTCATTATTCTAAAATATTATGCAATTGCATCTGCACAATCTGGGCAAATACCATCCTCATTCAATTCACGATATTTCCAACATCTTGTACACTTTTCTCCGTGAGCTTTTGTAACCCATACAGTGTAACCTTCTTCTGAGTATTCATTCAAGACATCTGATGGTTTTTCATCTGCAAGGTTAGCTTGAGAAACAATATAAATATCAGCTAAATCTTTTTCATTTGCTTTTAATACAGAATCATCGTCAGCTTTAACTGTAACAGCAACTTCTAAAGAACTACCTACTTTTTTATCTGCTCTCAAAGGCTCAATTGCACGAGATACAACTTCACGAGATTTCAAAATCTTTGTGAAATCAGCTTCCAATTCTGGATTGTTCCATTTTTCATTAACAACTGGCCAATCAGAAAGCAATATACTTACTAATCCCCCACGTTGAACTTCTGGAACATTTTGCCAAATATCTTCTGCTTGGTGAGGCATTACAGGTGCCAAAATTTTAACCAATGCCATCAAGTTTTCAAACAATACTGTTTGGCAAGCTCTACGAGATAATGATTTCTTTCCAGCAGTATATAATCTATCCTTCACAATATCCAAATAGAAAGAACTCAAATCCACCGCAGCAAAATTTTGCAATGATTGGAAGTATTTATAAAATTCGTAATTTTCAAAAGCTTCAGTAACTTCAGCAATTAATTTATTCAATTTATGAAGAGCAAATTTATCAATATTTTTAAGTTCATCATACTCAACATAATCAGAATTTGGGTCAAAATCAAACAAGTTACCGATTAAAAATCTTGCAGTATTTCTTGTCTTTTTAAAGATTTCAGTCAATTGACCAACAATATTATTACCAATTTTGATATCATTTCTGTAATCTACTGATGCAGCCCATAATCTCAAAATATCTGCACCATAATTTTTGATAATATCATCTGGTCTAATATAGTTACCCAAAGATTTTGACATCTTACGACCATCTTCACCAAATACAAAACCGTGAGTTAAAACCTGTTTGTAAGGTGCTTTTCCTTGAGTTGCAATTGAAGTCAACAATGAAGATTGGAACCAACCTCTGTGTTGGTCAGAACCTTCCAAATACATATCAACAGGAGTATGACCTAATTCTTCGCTTCTTTTTTCAACAACTGCTCTCCAAGAAACACCTGAATCAAACCAAACGTCCATAATGTCTTTTTCTTTTTTGAAATGTTTTTTACCACATTTAGGACATACATAACCCTCTGGCAACAATTCTTCTGCTGAATATTTTACCCACGCATCAGAACTTTCTTCTTCAAAGATTCTAGCAACATTTTCAATTGTTCTATCATCGCAAATAACTTCTCCACAATCTTCACAATAGAAAATTGGAATAGGAACACCCCAAGCTCTTTGTCTTGAAATACACCAATCAGTACGGCTTTCTACCATATTACCGATTCTATTTTCACCACTTGCAGGAATCCATTTTACACCATGAATTGCCTCAAGAGCTTTATCTCTAAATTTGTCAACTTTAACAAACCATTGAGGAGTTGCTCTGTAAATTACAGGTTTTTTACATCTCCAACAATGAGGATAACTGTGCTGAATATCTTGTTGTTGTAGCAATGCACCACAATTTTGAAGCATTTCAATAACCATTGAATTCCCTTTGTAATAAGGAACTCCAACAAGTTCTGGGATACCAACAGTTTCTGTCCAAATGCCACTTCCATCAAGAGGAGAAAATACGTCGATATTATATTTGCAACCTACTTCATAATCCTCTAAACCATGACCAGGAGCAGTATGAACTGAACCAGTACCAGCATCTAGTGTTACGTGTTCTCCCAAAATAATTGGGGATTTTCTATCTACCAAAGGATGTTTTGTTGCTAATAATTCTAAGTCTTGACCAACACAAGTTCCAAGAACTTTAATATCCGCTTCATCCCATTCAACATCTTTCAAGAAAGATGCTAACAACTCTTGAGCTGCAACATATACATCATTTTTGTATTCAAAGAAAGTGTATTCAAATCTTGGGTGCATAGAAATCGCCATATTTGAAGGAATTGTCCAAGGAGTCGTTGTCCAAATAATTGCATATACATCCTTGTTGCCATTGGCATTATTCAAAATGCTTGAGATTTTTTTAACGGATTCATCATCAAACTTAAATCTTACGTAAATTGAAGTAGATGTATGATCTGCATATTCAACTTCTGCCTCTGCTAAAGCTGTTTCACAAGCAGCACACCAATAAACTGGTTTCAAACCTTTTTCAATATAACCTTTTTTATACATTTCACCAAATACACGAACTTGTTCAGCTTCATATTCTGGATCAATAGTCAAATAAGGATTTTCCCAATTTCCCAAAACACCAAGACGTTTAAATTCACTTTCTTGACCTTTTAAATTTTTATGAGCGAACTCACGACATTTTGCACGAAGTTCAACTTCTGAAATTGCATGGCGACCGCCTTTGATATTTTTAACAACTGCATTTTCAATTGGCAAGCCATGTCCATCATAACCAGGAACATATGGTGCATAGAAACCTTTTTGAGATTTATATTTAATCAAAATATCTTTCAAAATTTTATTCATCGCAGTACCAACGTGAATTTTTTCAGAACTCAAATAAGGAGGTCCATCATGCAAAACAAAAGAATTTGTTTTATCACGTTCGGCAATCATTTTTTCATAAATATTGTTTTCTTCCCAAAATTTTTGGATTTCTAATTCTCTAACAGTAGCATTTGCTCTCATAGCCAATGTTGTTTGAGGCAAATTTAGAGTATTTTTGTACTCTTTCTTTGTACTTTCTACCATATTATTTTCCCTCTATTTTATTAGTTACTTGTCCACAAATCATTTCTAATTCTTTATCTTCTTTATCACAATCAGAAATAAATCTTTTCATTTTATCATAATCAAAAGCATTTTCCCATCTAGCAATAACAACAGTTGCAACACAGTTACCAACCAAGTTAACAGTTGTTCTACCCATATCTAAAATTTGATCGATACCAAGCAAAATTGCAACACCGATTAATGGGATATTGAAACTTGCTAACGTTCCAGCCAAAACAACCAACGAAACTCTTGGCACACCTGCAACACCCTTACTTGTAAGCATCAAAGCTAGCATCATCAAAACTTGTTGATTTAATCCTAAATTGATACCACAAATTTGAGATGAAAAGATAACAGCCATCGCAAGATACAATGTACTACCATCAAGGTTAAAGGTATAACCTGTTGGCATAACAAAACTAACGATATTTTGAGGCACACCAAATCTTTCCATAATTTCAAGAGCTTTAGGGAAAGCTGCTTCTGAACTTGCAGTAGTAAATGCCAAAATTGCTGGTTCTTGAATCGCTTTTAATAAATTACGAAGAGAAATTCTTGCATATTTACACGCAATAAATAAAACCAAAAGAACAAATACTGCAAGAGCAGTGTATAAAGAAAATATTATTTTTGCATAATTTTTAAGGATTGCTAAACCGTTCATTCCAACAGTAGAAGCAATTGCACCGAAAATACCTAAAGGTGCAAAATACATTACATATTCAGTGAACTTGAACATGATTTGAGCAACTGAATGTAACACATCCATAACAGGTTTTGCTTTTTTCCCAACTGTACAGCAAGCAACAGCCATAAAAATTGAGAACACAACTATCTGAAGTAGATTACCTTCCGCCATGGATTGAACAATACTTGTTGGAAATATATTCATTACCATTTCAGCAATAGAAGTATGTGGAGTTGTAACCGCCATCAAACCAGCTTCTTTTAAAAGTTCAGGGTTCGCAACTGTTCCAGAAATAAAACCTTTTCCTGGATTAAAAATATTACCCATAGTCAAACCGATAATCAAAGCCAACGTAGTAACAACTTCAAAATAGATAATTGTTTTTACACCAATCTTACCGAGTTGTTTTACATCTCCATGACCAGCAATACCAGTAACTAGAGTTGCAAATAATAAAGGTGCAATAATCATCTTAACCATACGCAAGAAGATTACAGCAAACGTACGCATCTTTACCGCGATGTGGGGGCAAAAATGACCAAATAAAACACCTAGTATAAGTGCTAAAAATATCAATACTGTAAGTCGTGAATGTTTCAATTCTAACCTCTCAAAATGGATTATAAAACAAACATGGCAAACATCATACACATAGGTAATATTTTGTAAAATTTCTTATATAAAATGATAAATTATAATACTCCTGTTTTTGGATGAAGCTTATATTTATTGCTTGAAAAAATCTTTTTATAACATATAATTTTCGTGTGAAAAGATGGTTTTAGTAGATGAAAGGAGAGTTTATTATGTGGGAAAAAGACATTAATATCCACGAAGTTAAAGAAATTCGTACAAGAACCAGTGTATTCTTCGGTGTTGGAGCTATCCAAAAAATTCATGACATAGCAAAAGACATCAAATCAAAAGGAATTGACAAAGTTATTGTTATGTCTGGTAAGCATGCTTACAAATCAACTGGAGCTTGGGACGTTGTTGAAGCAGCATTGAAAGAAAATGGTATTGGATACATTAACTTTGACCAAGTTACTCCAAACCCTAACACTCACCACGTAAACGATGCTACTAAAATGGCTCGTGAATTTGGTGCAAAAGCAGTTATCTCAATCGGTGGAGGTTCTCCAACTGATGCTGGTAAATCAGTTGCAATCTTGCTTGAATACCCAGACAAAAATGCGGATGATATTTATGAATTCAAATTCACTCCAACAAAAGCTGCTCCAGTTATTTCAATTAATTTAACACACGGAACAGGTTCTGAAACAAACAGATTTGCAGTTGTAACTAACCTTGAAAAGAACTTCAAACCTGCTATCGCTTACGATTGCATCTATCCTACATATGCAATCGATGACCCTCAATTGATGACAAAATTATCTCCAAAACAAACAAGATATGTTTCAATTGATGCCGTTAACCACGTTGTAGAAGCTGCAACTTCAACAGTTGCTTCTCCATATTCAATTACTTTAGCAAAACAAGTTGTTGAATTAGTTGCTAAATATTTACCAAAAGCAATTGCAAACCCAGAAGACTTAGAAGCTAGATACTTCTTATGTTATGCAGCTATGATGGGTGGTGTAAGTTTCGATAATGGATTGTTACATTACACTCACGCTCTTGAACATCCATTGAGTGCTGTTAAACCAGACCTATCTCACGGATTAGGATTGGCAATCTTGTTACCAGCAGTTGTTAAAACTATTTACAAAGATAAAGCTGCAACACTTGCTGACATCTTAGCTCCAATCGTTCCAGGATTGAAAGGTGATGTTTCTGAAGCTGACAAAGCAGCAGATGGTGTTTATGCTTGGTTAAAATCAGTTGATGTACCTGAAAAACTTGAAGATATGGGATTCAAAGCTGAAGATGTTGATAAATTAACAGATTTAGTATTTACAACTCCATCTCTTGAAGGTTTGATTAACATTGGACCTAGCGGAAATTCTAGAGAAGTTGTTCGTAAAATCTACGAAGATTCTCTTTCTAAATAATTAAAATTTAGACAAAAATAAATCCTCGGCTTATAATTATTTAAGTCGAGGATTTTTTATTACAAAAAATTAAATTTACTCCACAATTTAGCAAATTTAAATATTTATTAGATTTACAACAAATAAACACTTAATAGAAGGAATAGCAATGCAAATTACAAAAATCACCCCACAATTTTCAACTACAAAAATTACAAAACACAAAAATAATAATGAATACCAAACACAAACATCCTTAGCTCCACAGGAAAAATTACCAATGCCAACGGCTCAGCAGCTTTTTGCAATGAATAATCCTAGCTTTTGTGGAGGATACAGTTTGAATTTGGCTGAAACAATTGAAAACCTAGACAAATTGGCAACAAAATATCCAGACATTTACCCTAAAAATGTTAGAGAATGGGCTGGTATGATTTTAGAAGAAGGCAACAAAGCTAAAGACACCTTAATTTCAGTTCACAAGAAATTATACGCAAATGTGAAAGAATGCTTTTCTCTTGAAGAATTAAAAACGAAATTCCCTGAATTTAAAGATGTTAAACCAGCAAGCGAAGTTGATGCAAAAGAGGGTTCATTACTAGATGAAATCTTAAAAGGACAAAATGAAATCTTTAATAATGAAGAAGATTTGAGCCTACAACTAATTAAGCTATACTGGGGTGAAGGATTCTCTCTCAATGACCTTAAAGCATACGCTGGCGGAAGAGATTTAAACGGAATTATGAACAAATTAAATATTCCAAAAGTAAATAGGAATTACGGTCATGTTCTAAAATTTTCCGACCCTGAATATAATGAACGTTTAACCAAACAAATGGCTCAAAAAAGACGTGAAACAATGGATATAAAAGCTCAACAGCAAGACGGCGAGCCTGTTTATATTAAACGTGGACCTCTATCGCCAGAACATAGACAACATATTTCAGAAGGATTAATAAAATACTATCAAGAAAATCCTGAACGAATTTTTGCAATGTCAGAACGTCAAAAAAAATTCTATGAAGATAATCCAGAACAAGCCCAAATGTTTCGAAGGGTAATGCAAAGAGCTTGGAATATTTTTGGAGCAGAAAGAATAAAACAAGCATTGTCAAAATTCCTAAAAAAAGAACGTAATCAAAATATCTCAGAACTAACTCTAGAAGAACCACATAAAATGACAAAAGAACAATCTGCGTTGATGAAAAAATTCTGGGGTATAAATGAATGGGCAAGAAAACAATTTTCAAAAAATGTAGAATTTTCTTGGAAAAAAGTTAAAGAAGAGCAAAATATGTTCTACAAATTTGACATTACTCCAGAAAGATTTAAACAAAAATTTTATGCGTGGTGCGATGAACAAGGACTTGACAAAAGGTTAACCAGTTTAGATGATTTCAAATATTATCCACACAGAGAAGAACTTAATCAACTAGATTCAAGGACTGTAAGCCAATATACACCAAGATTCATTGATTCTCAAGAAGGAGATGAAAGTGCAAAAATGGCAAATACTTATCAAAGAGCATTAATGAACTTTGGGAAAGAGCTTAAAAAACTTGAAAAAGACCCAAAAGTTTCACTAGATACCCAAAATTTGGCATTTATTCTTAGACAAATCATTCGTAGCAACTTATTAAGCGAGCAAGGTGGAATTACTTTTGCAAGAAAACTTGGAGCTCAAGAAGTTCAAGAAGTTTACTCAACAACACTACTTGGGCTTATGGATAATCACGAAAACAGACTAATAAAAAAATTAAATAAACTATTAAACGAAGCGTACAATGATCTTGATAGAAATTGGAAAGCGGGAAATACAATCTACGTTACCCAAAAAGACTTTGATTTTTAATATGATAAGGTTTAAAATTAGAAAAGCGAACGATTTTAAAATCGTTCGCTTTTTATTTATCTTTAATTCAAAAAACTATTAATCAGCCAAACATTCGTGACCCGATTTGTGAGATTTCAACAACACACCACGTTTAGAAGTTTGGATAAATTCAATCATTTTTTCAATATATTCATTCATTGGAATTTCAGCTTTAATTTTTTCAATTGCTTGAGAAGTATTATAATCTTCTGAAATTAGCAATTTGAAAGCTTCATTTGTTGCAGTTCTAACTTCCAATGGCACACCACGTCTTTTTAAAGCGACAACATTTATTCCACGAGGAACAGGAGGTCTGCCTTCACCTTTAGAATAAGGTAAAATATCTTGACGAGAAGCAGAAAAACCGCTAATAATAGCCATATCACCGATTCTAATATTTTGATGGAATACACTCATACCACCAACAAAAGCACCAAAACCAACGTGAACATGCCCGCCAAGAGTAACTAAATTAGCTAAAATAACTTGATCTGCAAGAACACAGTTATGAGCAACGTGCGAACCCACCATCAACAAACATTTATTACCAATTCTTGTAGTAAAATCACCACAAGCAGCACCTCTGTGAATAGTAACATTTTCTTTAATAATTGTTTCATCACCGATTACAACTTTTGTATCTTCTCCTTTGTAACCTAAATCTTGAGGTTCAGAACCAATTGTTGCGAATGGTGAAATAGTACAATTTTTACCGATTTCAGCGTGTTCAATGTGAGCATTAGAAATAACTCTAGTTCCGCTACCAATTTTTACACCTTCACCTATTACGACATATGGTCCAATAATTGCATCATCTGCGATTTGGGCAGAAGGATGAATTATAGCTGTTTTATCTATCATGATTTTCCCTCTTTCTTACTATCTCCATAATGTCAATTATAGTACAAACGAAAAAGATATGAAAAATCCTTTATATTATTTTAATATGGGTGTGTTAATTTTATTCCTTAGTGCCTTCTCCTCGGGGAGAATAGCTGAATTTTAAATTACCCTCTTCTTGGGGAGAGGGATAGGGTGAGGGGTTAAGCAGAACGAGTACGGATTGAGATACTTCGCTCTGCTCAGTATGACGTGGTTATCGTTCCCTCCCCAAGGGGGAGGGCTAGGGAGAGGGGTGAAATTAAACACAGTCGGTTTGAGATACTTCGTTCTGCTCAGTATGACGTAGTTATTGTTCCCTCCCCAAGGGGGAGGGCTAGTGAGAGGGGTTGATTTGCTTTCTATGAAGAACCCTCTCTCGAAATTGTAACTTTTCGCTATTAGCTCAAAGGCAATTTCTATCTCTCCCTTGGAGAGAGCAGTACAAAATAGTCGTTCGAACGCACCAGTTAGAGATGCTGAAACAAGTTCGGAATGACAAGACCTTACAATTTCGAAAGAGAGTTTTTATTTTTTATCAACACCTCTCCTAACCTCTCCATAGGCAAGGAATAAGTAAAAAGAAAAACAAACGTGGCAAGTTATACAACTTGCCACGCCTATTTTCATATGTTAATAATCATTTTCAGATTATTTTGCTCTGTGATTCCAGAACATACTTGTTTGTTTAGAACCAGCATATCCTTTGTATTGTTCCAAATTATATTTGAATCTGCGAACTTTTGTTTTTGTAATGTTACCTTTATCGTCTTTTTCTTCAACGACTTCATCATCTGGTGTCAAAACCAATTTATATACTTCAACATTTTTAGCTTTCAATTGTCTATTAGCATCATAAGCCGAATCTAGCATATAGAAAGGTCCTTCACCAGCATCTGCTGGAACGTATTGCTTAGCTTCCTCTGAGGATAATTTTTTATATTGATAAGTATTATCCTTGCCATTTGTATTATCTTTCAATTTAATTTCAGAAGGGGCTTCATATGCAGCTACACCTGACAACGTAGAATCTGGAGTTACCGCAGTTTCACCTTTTTCATCCGCAATAACGTACTGAGCCTTAGCTTTAACATCATTGCCTTCAGTTTGAGCTCCACGCTGTTTTAGTTTTTCCCAGTCTCTTGCATGACCAACTGAACCTTTTAGTCCAACCGCACCATCGCCATCGCCTATTTGACCAAGATTGTTACCATCAGCATCCTTTAAGAATTCTCCCTTGCCATCATTAGCATCTGGATTAAAGAAGCCATCACCAGTAATATCTAATACTGTACGTTCAGTAACTGTTGGAGTAGTTGTTGTAGGAGTTGTTGTAGTTGTTGTAGTTGTTGGAGTTTCAGGTTTTGGTGGCACAGATTTCAATGCAGCTAAAACGCCTAACAATTCACGACGGTTCAACTTTTCACCACTGTCACCCATACTCTTTTCTAACAATTGCAACTTAATTGCTCTTGCTTCTTCTGGAGTATAGCCTTCCAATTTTGTATTAGCAATTGCAGTCATTACTTCATTGTTACTTTTCTTTTTCAAGTAATTTTTATCAGGATTATCCAAGGCATCTGCTAATGTATGACCTTTTTTCAAGATTTGAGGATCATGCATTAACACTTTATTCAAACCTTTAGAAGCAAGATCATAGACTGTATAACCAAGAGCTAAGTCTTTGATTACATCACCAACTCCAATCTTACGCTTGTTTGGAGATACCTTTGTTGATTCTGAACCAGGAGTAGATGTTGAAGTTGTTGAGCCTGGAGTTGTTACATATTCAGTAAATCTTTGTTCTTTACCATCTGGACCAATTTTTACTGTTTCTTTTTTGATAACCCCAGGTTGTACAACAGTTTCTACAATTTTGCCACCAGCAATTGTTGTTTCAATTGTTTTACCAACTTGAGAACCCATAAAGCCAGTTGCCAAATCTGTCGCAGCAACACCAGCACCTAATACGCCACCAACAACGTGACCAACCCATCTACGGTCTTTTTGGTAGTCAATATTGATACCACGTAACATTGCTTTTACGTCTTTTGCTTTTACATTTAATTCTCCAGCAAGAGCTTTAAGTTCATTTTGGTCTCCTCTGTCACCAGCCATAGAAACTTTTTCTCTAGCATAAGCTTGAGCTTTTTCAATATTGATTTGCCCAGATTCGGAAATGAAGCCCTTACCATCTTTTTCAGCTAATTTGTTCAATTTTTTAGCAGTTTCATAACCTTTTTGTGACATCAAAGTTGCTGGAGGAGCTTTTTTATCCCATTCTTTGCCATAAATTTCAGACGAATGTTCTTTTACAAACTTATAAGCATCTTTTGCAGTTCCTGTAAATTGAAGATAGTCATCATCTTGAGTTGCAAATATGTATAGCTTACTTCTATCTGTACCATCGTCAACAATAACATTTTCCAATGCTAATTGCTTTTCAATATGTTGTTTATTTTTACGAGCAGCCTTTGCAATTTGACCTGCACCATGAACATCTTCAATGCCCAACTTTTTAAAGTTTTCTTTTACTTCTTTTTTGGTCAAACCAATAGTACTTTCATATGTTGAGGAAACGTTTTTCATTCCCTTATCAGTATTCATATCATCAACAACATCTTTAGCTAATTCTTGATTTTTTTGTTCTTGAATGTGCTTTTCTAAAGCTTCTGCATAAGGAGGTTTGCCAACTTCTTCTGTAAATACTCCAGCTTTTTGCAATCTTGCATAACTCTCAGCAGCTTTTGCTTCATTACCTTTATTGATAGCTTCTGTCATAGCTAAAGCTTCTTCTTTTAAATTTTTATCTTCTATTGAACCAGCTAACTTTGCACCATAAGCAGTATTTGCAGTTTTTTTAGTTTCACTTTCATTCACTATAGCTGCTGAACGTCTGCTTACATTATCTGCTTCTGTTGGTTTCTTATTTTCTAATTTAACTTCATCAGTAGTTGCCTTTTTTTGTCCTTGAACAACAGGTTCATTTTTTTGTTGATTTGCGGCTGTTGCACCTTGAGTTTCATCATCTGATGGTTTTACAACATACTGAAATTGAACATCCTTCTTTTGATAAGCATCCACATTCCAATAATCACTCATTGTTCTATCCTTTCTTCTCTATAGAAACTTGTATTACTTTCACTATGTTTTAATAAAAACTTTTTGTATTGAAAAATTGACTATAAAATATAGATAAAGTATATATTACCCTTGTAAATCATTGTCGTTACTGGGTTTTATAATTGTTAATTTTCGTAACATTTATATCTTTTTCTAAGATTTATAGCCACTAAACGTTCATCCTGGCTTACCTCTAACACATATTGTTGTCATTTTTTACCTTTCTAATATACCTTATTACTTTTACGCACATGGTTTATCGGCATTCATCTAGCTGAACTTTAATGCTTTCAAGAAAAGCCAAGTATTAAAAGCCCAAAACACTTACTATTAGAGAATTACAGCTAATTAACAAAACTTCACATTGGAGAATACTTGGGATAAATTTATTTACATACTATAATAATTGTATGGTTAAAAGTGCATATATTCACATACCTTTTTGCAAATCAAAATGCCACTACTGCTCTTTTGTTTCATTCAACAAATTGGAACTCAAGGACAGTTACATAAAAGCATTGTTGCAAGAAATTGATTACTATTATAAAGGCGAACTCCTAAACACCATATATTTGGGAGGAGGAACACCTTCAATTCTTTCTGTTAAAGACTTTGCAAAAATATTAAAGAAATTCAAACCAGATCACAACGCTGAAATCACAACTGAACTGAATCCAGAAGGAGTAAACTACGACTACTTACGAGAACTTTTTGACCTCGGCATAAACAGAATCAGTCTTGGTTGTCAAACATTTGATGATAAACTTTTAAAACAAATTAACCGTAGGCACAATGCACAACAAGTAATTGAATCTGTGAAAATAGCTCAAAATGCAGGATTTGAAAATATTAGTTTAGATTTTATATATGGATTACCCAATCAAACCCCTGAAATGTTTTATTCAGACCTTAAACAGGCTATCGATTTAGGAGTTCAACACATATCATTATATGGATTAAAAATAGAGGACGGATGTTTCTTTTATAACCACATGCCACAAAATCTTCCAGATGATGATATTCAAGCAGATATGTATCTTGGGGCTATCAAATTATTAACAAACCAAGGATTTGAACACTATGAAGTAAGTAATTTTTCACTACCTAATTACAATTCAAGGCACAATCTAAATTACTGGAACAATGAGGAATACTACGGCTTTGGGGTATCAGCACACGGCTATACAAATGGTATTAGATACGGAAATATTGAGACAATTGAACAATATATAAAAAATCCAATCAAACACCAAGAAGAAAAACTACTTACAACACAGGAAAAACTTGAAGAAGAGATATTTTTAGGATTCCGAGAAATGAAAGGAATCATGGTATCAAAAATAAACCATAAATATAATATAGATTTTGATCAAAAATACAAATCTATATTAAATAAGTACGAGAAATTAAAACTTATTCAAAAAACAGAAGGCGGATATTCATTAACACCTAACGGAATTCTTGTAAGTAACGTAATCTTAGCAGATTTTTTAGAAGATAAATAATTTCAAAAGGCCGTAAAGATTACTCCTTACGACCTTTTCAATTATAAATTCATTCTCTTATCTATGCAACAACGTTTGTAGCCGCTTCAGCAACTTCTTTTTCTTTGCCTTTAAATAGTTTAGCGATTGGTTCATAAGTATATTTTCCAATAGCTTCACCAACTGTTGCTAAATAGTGACCAGCTTTTTGAGTGAATGTAGCATTCTTCATCGCATCTTCACCTAAAACCTTAATCGCATTAGGGAAAGCTTTAGGTAACGCAACTAATGCACCTGCAACAACAGCTAAACCGACAATTGTTTTCAATAATTTATGAGATTTCTTTTTGGGAGCTTTTTCAGCTGCTGGAGCTTCTGCTGATGGATTAGCATTAGCAAATTTTCCTGGGCGACCTAAAATATCAGCACCTTCTGTACCACCACAAAAACGTACACTACTCATAGACACGGGATTTACCATCATAGACATCAGAGAACCTCCTATACACTTATTTTACTCTCTCATAATAAAACACCTAACGACTTTATTTTGACCTTCTGGAATATTATTTGCAAGATTTCGTTACAAAAATTTACATTATTTTTGGAATATTTTATAATCCCGTGCCATCTATATACTTGGGAAGAGGAGAAATTAAAAATGGCACAAAAACAACAAGCTATAATTTATATTGAGAATGAAAACAAAACAGAAGCAGAATTTATGTCTAGAAGCTTCGTAAAAAAAGAAGTTAAAAATAGAGCTTATATCAATGCACTAGGAGCAGAATTAGCTAGCAAATATTTAGCATCTGAAGGAATTGATACAACAGAAACACATAACCTACACTCTATTTCTAAAATATTAGAAAAAATTGATGTTGCTGATATTATGCTTCCAAATATTCACATTGACGTTAGAGTTGTTTTTGATGAAAATCAAATTTTCATTCCGAAAAGCCATGCAAAATTAGGTATTGAACCTGACATTTACCTTGCTATGAAATTATCTCCAGATTTCAAATTTGTAGAATTCTTAGGCTATTTTGAACCAGCAAGAATAAACAAAAACAAACAAAATTCTGATTATTACTTTATTGAAAAAGAAAAGCTATCTTCCCCAGAAAAATTAACTCAATATATTAAAAACTTTACTGGAAATACCGATAAAGGGATTTCAGAAGAAGATACCCTACATGCTAGAGAATTATTTATCTCTATGGCTGACCACAATATTTCTCAAGAAGAAGAACAAGAATTGATAAATCTTTTAATACTTAGTGACTCTTTAAGAGATAGCATTTTAGAATTTGATAATTTTGAAACTCTTTCTTATAGCGTTGGAAGTTCTTTTGCTAGTAAATTAGAAGAATTACCAGCTGGCGAACCTGTTCTTACAATTGATGAAAACCTTGTAGATAGCGAATCAAACGACGAACAACCAGAAGAAAACGAAACAGAAAATTCTGAAGAAGAAGAAAATCTGGTTGAAGAAAATATTGAAGAGCAAGAAGTTGCAACAGACTTAGACTTTTCTAACACTGACGAGGAAGAGGAGGAAATGGTGCTTGATGAATCATTCTTCTCAGACGATACAACAGATGATGAAGAAGATTTAATGAACAGCACAACAAATGTTGATCAGCCAGAAGAAGAACCAACTCCAATCGTGACAGAAGAAACACATGTTGAAGAAGATATTCTCCCTATTCAAGATAATGTAGAAGAAAACTTAGATATGGATGTTGATGTTGACCTTGACATGGATTCATCAATTGATTTGGATAATATTGATGAAGATACTCCAACAGAAAATGAAACTCCGAAAGAAGAAGCAAAAACAGAACAGCCAAAAGATGAAGATCCGCTATCTAAAATAGTTGGGGATGCCCTCAAAAAAACAATTGAAACAGCAACAACAGCTGCCGCAGCAGGAGCAGCCGCAACAGCAATTTCTGGAGCGGCAGAAGCAAATGTAGCAGGAACCGCATCAACAGAAGCAATGAAGCTTGCAGGAGTTGCAGGGGATATTGTTGAAGATGTTGTTAAAAAGAATTTGGAATCTCAACATACAAATCTTGATAAAATTGATTATGCAAAATCAACAACAAACGCAAATGATGTTCCTGAACACATTGCAGCTTACGATTTATCAAATGCAAAAATAGAGGCAGATTTAGAAGCAGAAAAAGCTGGTCAAGCAGATGCTCCAACAGATTTAACAGAACTTAAAGCAATTGATACAAATTCAAAAGGATACGAAAATATTGAACAAGAAGCCGTTGATTTTGGCAACATTGAAGGCGGACCAGTTGAAGAGTTCAGACCAGAAACAACTGAAAATCTTGAAGATTTAAGCCATATCTCTGCAATAAATTCACCAACAACACCAGTTGAAGATTTAGATATTAAATTGACAGAAGAAAAAATAAATGAAGCAAACAATCTTTCTGATTTAAACTTCGATAACTCAACCATTGACATTAACGCAGATGGAACTTCTTCTATTGATAATCTTAATTTTGATTTAGGATTAGAAAACAATTCAGATGAAAATCTTGTTGATATTGGAATGACAAATGAATTGGTTATTGATAATAACAACAAGTCAGAAGAACCTATTTCTTTTGATGATTTTAATCAAGATTTAACCGAAGATAGTACTATGGAAGATTTAAGTGATGCAATGCTTGATGAAACAACTTTTGATACAACTACAACAGAAGATGTACAGACTTCTACCCAAGAAGAAACACAAGCAGTTGAAGAATTAACAACAGAAGAAGATCTTACCACAAAGGAAGATTTTGACACCCTTCCTTCTTTAGAAGAAGATGATATTCTTTTAGATGAAGATACAACATCAAACGTAGAATCATTTGAAGCTCACACAACTCTAGAAGATGATATTTTGGATAGTGATTTTATCACAGAAGAAGAAACAACTGAACCTTCTATGAATGAAGAAAATACTGATACAGATAACGAAGAAAGCGTAGATGATTTCTTAGCAGAACTTTCTGGAGATGAAGACAACACAACATCTCTAGAATCAGATATGGATACATTATCAATTGAAGATACCCAAACTCCAGAAGAAACAGATGCAGATTTTGCAGAGTTGGATGAACTTGATGACCTAGATTTAACTACAACAGAAGAATCTCAAACTGTTGAAGAACATATTCAACCAGAACAAAATTCTGATGAAGAATTAAACCTTGACGATTTAACAGAAATTGAAGATACTCCAATTGAAACAACAAATGCAGAAAACACTACAACAGAAGAAGATTTAATAACAGAACCAGAACAGACAGAAAAAGCGTTCGCCGTTAGAGAAAATTCAATTGCAATTAGCGATAAAACATTCAGAGTAGGAGAAATTCCAATTGATATTAACAATCCAGAAGTGCAAAACTTTGAAGGACCAGAACAACTTGAAAGCCTTTACAACGAAGATAATGTACCAGGAGCCGCATTATTACAAACTCCAGGAAGACTTGGTTCTGCAAGAGGAAATAACTCTTCTAAAGTTGGGTTAGGAATAGGACTTGGAATTGCAGGAATTATTATAGTATTAGCAATGGTTGGTGTAATCGGATTTACAGTTTCAAAAATGTTAAAACCATCTGAAGAAACACCACAACCAATCACAGATGATGCAACTCCAACAAGTACTGATAACGGAGTAACAGATGCCAATACTCTTAATATTGACCAAAACAATGTTGTAAATATGGACGAAACAACCAACACTCCACAAACACAACAACCTTTAACTCCAACGAAAAAACAACAAGCTAAATCAACTGCTCCCGCAACAGTTGTACCAAAGAATGTTCAAACAAAGAAAATTGGAGCAACATCATTTATTGAAGTTAAAAAATTATCTTGGGAAGTTCCAGATTACATATCATACAATGGAAACTTTAGACAATATTTCCAATCTGCTGGTAAGAGCTTGAAACTCGCATTAACAAGTGATCTATTACTTGCAACAGACTTTACATACACAGACCAAGTAAGAGTAAGTGTAACATTCAATCAAGACGGCTCTTTCAAGGAATCAAGAATGCTATTATCAAGTGGCTCTAAACAAGTTGATGATATTGTGTTACGAACTGTTAACCAGACACTCAGCGTGCTAAAAGCCCCTCATAGTGTAGGAAATGACGAAAGTACCACAGTGATACTTAAAATTTATTTCTAAATATGATATAATATTTTTGAAGTAGAGGAAGCCAGATTGTGGAATTAGCACAAGACAAAATTGACTTAATAGAAAAATTAATAAAAAACGATCGTAAATACTCAAATAATGAAGATTTATACGATGACTTTTTCAATGAAACAGCAAAGCGTTCAGTATCAATAATGAACGCTATTGACTCTGAATCCACTCTGGAAGCATATTTAAGACGTATTGTGACGACATCTATTGTCAGCGTTCTAAAAGATTCTGGGAGATTAAGAAGAACAAGAAGTGGATATATGTCAACTAAAGAAGTTGCACTAGAAGTTAACAACAATGTTGACTACTCAAATGTAACTGTTGACTACACCAGCATTAACGTTCCGCTTAATCCAGAAGAAATTGTTATTCAAAAAGAAATATTAGAATTTGTTGCGGACACTATAAAAAAGATAGATGAAGAAGAACCAGACAAAGACTATTTACATATATATACTTTGCGTTATGATAAAGGCATGACACAGAAAGAAATTTCACAAGAAATTGGAATTTCGCAATCTGAAGTATCCAAAAGACTTTATAGTCTAATGGGATTAGTAAAAAATGCAATAGAATAATAAGTATATTTTCAAAATGAAATGTCCTGTATGTAAAAAAAATATCCCAGAGTCCTCTTTAAAATGTCCTTTTTGTAAATCAAGGACTGGTTTGTTATGCTCAAAATGTAATACCGTTAATCCAATAGGCAGCATACATTGTAAATCTTGTGGTTCTGAACTTTTAAAAATTTGCAAACATTGTAACGGGGTAAACTTTCCAGATGCAACGAAATGCAGAAAATGTGGATTACCTTTTGAAAACTCTAAACAAACTCAACCTCAAAAGGAACATCAACGCTCTACCTTAGAATATAACCCTAAATATTTAACCCATAAACAAGCTTTTGATACCTTAACAGATGGTATTTTATCAAACGAAAAGAAAATTTTTTCAATTGCAGGGGCAAAAGGAATTGGGAAAACAACTTTACTAAAGCAGGCAATTAAAAATCTTGAAAAAGAACATTTGCAATGGTGCATAGGAGAATGTTCCCCAATAACTCAACTATCTCCAGGTGGAGTTATTCAAGACATGTTGCTCAATACATTTAATCTTCCAATTTTCTGCATAAATAACGAAGAATTTCAACAAAATGCCATGACATTTTTTGAAAACGAATTTAAGTTTTTGAAAAAAAATGAAATATCAGAATTCATAAACTTCCTATACAATTACAACGAAGGGAATTATGAAGACATAATAAATAACAAAAGAAGAACATATGAAATTCTACTTCAAATATTTGGAGCGTTTGCAAATACTGGACGATTTGTTTTTGTAATAGATAATTTTGATTTCATAGATGGATTTTCCGTAGAGTTTTTTACAACCCTAATGCACAAAACAATTGTCCAAAAGAATTTAAAATTCATTGCACTCTACAACAAACCAAAACCAATCAACAGTTATTTTTTAATAGAAGAATTGGACATAAAAGCTTACGTTGATATTAACCTTGCACCAATGTCATCTAAAGAATTGGCTCAAAGTATCAAAATGACTTCAGAAGCGGGAACATACATAACTGAAAGAGAAAAAGAAGTTATTTTAGAAAAAAGTTGTGGAAACCCTGCATTCGTAGAACAAGCGACAAGTTATTGTTTTGACTGCCAAATTTCAGATAAAGCTTTTTTATTAACAAACAATTTTGAAAATTTGATATTAGATAGACTAGAAACTCTAAAAAAAATCAACCAAGAAGCACACAAATTATTATGTTGTGCGGCAATTCTTGGGAACAAACTGAACCTAGTTTTACTGAAAGACATTTTTGGATATAAAAATCAAAAGTTTTTAGACATTATGTCTTATCTTGTAAAATCTAATTTCGTCAGACCATATAACCAAATTTATTATGAATTCAACAATCTTTTGTTATGGGAAACAATTTTAAAAAATATCACCCGAGATTCATCTTTTGCAGATATAAATGTAAAAATCGGCAAGGCAATTAGTTTATATACCTTAAATACAAATGCAACAATGGCAATGATTGCACATAACCTTAAAGAAAATCGTATGGCATTTGATATTTGGACAAAAACAACCAGACTTGCTTCATACATTGGGGATATAAATTTATACGTAATTTCACAAAAACAATGCCTTGCACTTCTCAATGAATTTAATGAAAACGAAACATTAAATATTCGATTTAATATAAGTGAAAGGCTAGGAAAATTACTAACTGAATACGACCCAGAAGAAGCTATGGAATATTTGCCAGATGCAATTGCAAACGCTAAGTCAAACAATAATGAAGCCAAAGAAATTGAATTATTAAGCTACCTTGCTCAATGTTGCAAAAAAACAGGCAACTATTTCGGAGAAGTTGAATGTGCAGATAATGTATTGAAAAAATTGAAACCAGAGCAAACTTTAGAAATTGCAATGGTTAAATCAACCAAATTAACTTCATTATTAGATATTGGAAACTGTGGAGAAGTTGTAAATATAATTGACAACGACATTATGCCAATATTAAATGAATATTTATCAAAACCAAAATCAAAAATGCCAATCCCTATTGGATTAGTCTATGACACATGGGTTAGAACAAACCTAGAACTTGCAAACGCATTAAGCTTGCAAGGAAACGATAGGTGTTTTGAAATTTTGACAAAATTATTTGATATTATTGAAAAACATAAAATTGATGACCAACTTTTAATTTGCAAAGCAAAACTTATCCTTGCATTCGCAAATACAATGAAGGGGGATTTCGCAACATCTCAAGAATTATTAGAAGATATTGGAAGAATTTATCGAAAAGATATAATGGATGCTGAAACAATTTCCCGTTGGAATATGGTATTCATAATTAATAAATTTCTATTAAAAGATTATGATGACCTAAGAGAAATATTATTTAATTCTGTAACTTTTGCAAATAACATAGGCGATAACTATGCAAAAAATATATTAAAAGTTTTTCTTGGCAAAACATTTAAAGATAATAAACAAGCAAAACACGCTCTTGAAATCTACAATGAACAAGTTACATATTTTGCAAAAGAAAAAATGGCCTTAGGAGCATTATTGTCATGGTATTTTATAGCAGAAGCAACACTTATTACAGAAGGAGCTAAAAATGCAATTGATATTGCGACTCAGGCCCTTGAAATTGCTCAAAATCCGAGAATTAACAATTTATATTTTATTGTTCTTTTGAAAATACTTTTAGCAAAAGCAAACATGGAAAAATCAGATTTTGAATCCGCAAAAATCAATCTTGAAACAGCAATGATTCTTGCAAAAAAATACAATATGAATGATTTACTTGCGAAAATATACTATTTATGGGGAAAATATAACCAAGAACTCGGCTCTATTCAATCTACAAATCAGCTTGAATTACTTAAAGGAGCCATAAAAATGTATGACAAATCAATAAATTTAATCCAAAAATACACCAAAAATAAATATTTATTTGATAAAGTAAACTCAAGAAAGACAAATTTAATAAAAATTTGTGAAAATCATGGGTTCAAAATTTAAATTTACGGATTTATTATAAATGTAAGTAATTATAATTTAACAAAAGGATTAGAAAATGGAAGTTTCATTTTGTGCCGCAAAACCAATACAATATCAAAAAATAAGTGCTCTAAGAAATTCTGTTGCTAGAAAATCAAATTCGTCATACAAAACAAGATCACCACAAACAAATAGTGATTGCCTAGCTAGAATGAACAGAGAAACAAGAGATGCAAATATTTTCCAAAAGTTCATAAAAGCAATCAAGGCAATATACAGAAGAAATAATAATATATAAAAATTATTTTTTCCCCACTCTAAAACCAAATGATGCTGATACAAATCTACCAATTGATTGAATTTTAGCCGAAATACAACCTTTACATTTATCTGGATTTTCATTGATACAAATTTTATTTGGATAAATTTCATACTTTGCACGGTATTCAGTAGTTGTAACGTTTGGCATTACTACATTTGCGCCACTTTGAAGAGCGATTATTCTTCCGTTTGGATTTAATGTTTCCATCGCAGTAGTCGCTGGAATATTTATATCTTTTAGTAAAATTCTAGTTAAAGCCATCACCTTTAGAGCTAGAGTAAAACTACCAGTTGCAGAATCTTTTAATGGAGTGTGTGGATGAGGGATAAAAGGACCAATCCCAACCATATCCGCATTTATTTCTTTAAAAAATAAAATATCATCTGCTAAGGATTCAATTGTCTGATTAGGAAGCCCTACAAGACATCCTGAGCCAACTTCATAACCTAAACGACCTAAATCCTCCAAACATCTTACCCTATTATCAAAATCCATGTTAGGGTGCATTTGATTATATAGAGTTTTATCAGTCGTTTCAATTCTTATTAAATACCTATCCGCACCAGCTTCTTTGAACGCTTTATACTCTTCATAAGTTTTTTCACCAATACTTAAGGTTAAAGCAACTCCGAATTTTTTTATTCCCGCTATAATTTCGCACATCAAGTCAGTATTATAATACTCGTCCTCCCCTGATTGGAGAACAATAGTTTTATAACCCATATTTACCGCATGCTCAGCATAAGAAATAATATTCTCTTTTGAAATTCTATATCTATCAATAAATTTATCTTCACATCTCAAACCGCAATATTTACACTGACGTTTACAAATATTTGAAAACTCAATTAATCCCCTCAAATGAACTTCATCCCCAACATACTCTTCTCTTGTTTTATCGGCAAGAGAAAATAACCAATCATTATTTGAATCGTCTTTTAAGATTTCAATTATATCATTTCTTGAGAATTCACTCATCTGTAAAGCTCCTATTCATCTATATTTATACCATAAATACACTTACAAATATTCTTATAAAAAATTCACAAATTATTTATAAAAAATGAACTTATGTTTTAATAATATCGTTATATACATGTGTGGAGTCTAAATAGGAGAATAGGCATGAAAAAGATTATATGCGTCCTAACATTATGTGTAGCGTTTTTAACAACAGCTCCAAGTTTTGCGGCTCCACCTCCAGGGGGCATGGGACATGGACCATCAATGGGAGGAAGACCTCCAATGCACCACACAGGACATCCACCAATGGGCTTAAGACCAGAAATGGGCAGACCTCCAATGGGTCCGCACATGGTAAGACGACCTTTGCCACCTCCAATGTATCGCCCTATGCCAATATATAGACCTTATTATTATTCATACTATTACCCATCTTATTACAGAACAACATATTACTCTTACTATCCAACGAGATATTATAGTGACGTTGTAATACCAGTTTCTCCATCAACAAATGCAGTTATCGTTAGAGATGACTATGCAGGGATAAATACAGCTGCAAATGTAATCAACGCAGCAGCTAACGTCGCTTCTACAATAAGATATTTAACTTGGTAAACAAAAATAAAAATATCAGATAACAAAAATCTCCTCCAAACAGAGGAGATTTTTAACGTTTAGCTAAAGAAAACAAAAATTAAGTCGTAATAAATAATATAGATATGGAAAACGAAAGTTTTTCATACCTCCTCCCCAAGTCTGGTAGCCGTTCTTTTTAGAAACGGCTTTTTTTTATGCAAAAAATTACAAAACACATAAAAAGAGCAGGAATAAATATCCTGCTCTAAATCTTTTTCATCTTCCAACTTTTTATTTAAGTCTATTATATTAAACTTGCATTTCTTTTTCAAACCCAAACAATGAACTAATTGATTCATCATCATGAATTCTTGAAATTGCTTGAGCCAACAATGGAGCAACTGAAATTTGTTTAATATTAGAAGGCATTTTACTCATATCTAAAGGAATAGTATTTGTTACGATACATTCTTTGATTGGAGCAGAAGCCAATCTTTCAACCGCAGGGCCAGAAAATACAGGGTGAGTAGCACCAACATATACATCTTTAGCACCCTTTGATTTTAACAATTTAGCTGCTTCGCAAATTGTACCTGCTGTATCAATAATATCATCAAACATTAAACAAACTTTATTTTCTACGTCACCAATGACATTAGTTGCAATTGCTTCATTGTGTTTGTCACGTCTTTTATCAATAATTGCAATAGGAATATCCAATTTTTTTGCAAAATGACGAGTTCTATTTGCACCACCCATATCAGGAGATACAGCAACCATATTCTCAGTAGGGATACCTAAATCTTTGATATAATTAACCAAAACATTTGTTGCAAAAATATGGTCAACAAGAATATTAAAGAAGCCTTGAATTTGACCAGTATGTAAATCCATAGCAAGAACTCTATTAGCTCCAGCAGTTGTAAGCAAATCCGCAACTAATTTTGCAGTAATTGCTTCACGACCAGAAGTTTTTCTATCTTGTCTTGCATAACCATAATAAGGAATTACCGCTGTAATTGTTTTTGCACTTGCACGTTTGAAAGCATCAATAATAATCAACAATTCCATTAAATTTTCATTAACAGGATTGCAAACAGGTTGAATAATAAAAACATCATCCCCTCTTACGCTTTCTTTAACCTGTACGTAAATTTCACCATCAGAGAAATTTTTAACAACCATAGGACCAACTGTTGTACCTAATTGATCAGCAATTTCTTGTGCCAATTTTGGGTTTGAACGACCAGCGAACAACTTAATATCATGAGTTGGATTGATAGCCCTTTCAAGTTGAGAATAAGTTTTTTCTTCGATTGCAACCATTCTTATTAAATCCTTTCTACTTCTGTCTGCATGGAATATTATAAATCTGACTTGATTTTCTAACAATATATTTTTAAGTTTTGTAATATGAAAACCCCTAAATATTATTTTTTGCGTAAAATAATTCCTTTTTAGCAAATTTTATTTTTTAGGGGTATTATATGTATTGAATCGATATAAAATTAAGGAGAAAAAATTGAAAGTTTTACCCAAATTAACAGCATCAGCAAAAAAAATTATGGAAGGAAGAGCTGTTGCAACAAAAATTCAACGCAATCCAGCAAAAACAAGAATTGTTGTAGCAAAAAACATTTCATCCCAAGCAAGAGAAAACCTTGAAAGATATGCTGAAGAAATGAAACCAGAAACATATCTAGAAATGAGAAATTATATTTCACGACTAGAAATGGAAGAACTAATGAGAAACGGTAAGTTATAATTAGAACTTAACTTAAATGTATAAGTATAAAAAATGGGCTTTTCAAAATTTGAAAAGCCCATTTCCTTTAAGATTTTATCATCTTACTTCTTTGAAGGAATTCTCATTCCGTAGAATGAACGAACTACAAAGATTAAAGCGATAATCAAGAATACAACACCAACATATGGTGCAATATGTCTGAAGTTTTCATTGATAGCAATTTCCATTGCCAACAAACCAAACAATGTTGTAAATTTGATGATTGGGTTCATTGCAACAGATGAAGTATCTTTGAATGGGTCACCAACAGTATCACCAACAACTGTTGCTTCGTGAAGAGGTGTTCCCTTTTCTTTCAAATCAACTTCTACGATTTTCTTAGCGTTATCCCAACATCCGCCAGCGTTTGCCATAAATACAGCTTGGAACAAACCAAATACTGCAATTGCAATCAAGTAACTTACAAAGAATGAAACTGCAAGTTGAGTTTTGCAACCAGGAGCTGACAAGCAAGCTAAAGCTAATGCAAATGTAAACAATGCGATAAAGATATTAACCATACCTTTTTGAGCATATTGAGTACAGATTTTTACAACTTCTTTTGAATTTGCAACATTTGCACTCTTTTCATCTGCATCACCTAATTTGATGTTGTCTTTAATGTATTCAACTGCACGATATGCACCAGTTGTAACAGCTTGCATAGAAGCACCGCTGAACCAGTAAATTACTGCACCACCTGTTAATAAACCTAACAATGTGTAAGGGTTTAACAAGTTCAAAATCTTTTCTGGTTCAATACCCAATGTATTTTGAATAACTAAAATCAATGAGAAAATCATTGTAGTAGCACCAACAACAGCTGTACCAATAAGAACTGGTTTAGAAGTTGCTTTAAATGTGTTACCAGCACCATCATTTTCTTCTAAGTATTGTTTAGCATTTTCAAAATCAGCATCGAATCCATATTGTTCTTTGATTTCTTCTTTTACATTAGGAAGTTCTTCAATCAATGATAATTCATAAACTGATTGAGCGTTATCTGTTACAGGACCATAAGAGTCAACAGCAATTGTAACAGGACCCATTCCTAAGAAACCAAATGCTACAAGACCAAATGCAAATACTGATGAGTAGCTCATCAATGTAGCTGGAATGTGAGTACTTGCAACATAAGCTAAAGCCATCAACAATACAATTACCATACCAATCCAGAAACCAGAGAAGTTACCAGAAACGATACCTGAAAGAATTGTTAATGAAGCTCCACCTTCTCTAGAAGCAGTAACAACTTCTTCTGTGTGTTTTGCTTTTGGAGAAGTAAATATCTTAGTAAATTCTGGAATAAGAGCTGCACCCAAAGTACCGCAAGAAATAATACAAGATAATACTAACCAAATGTGGCTACCCATTGAAGATAATAACCAGTGGCTTACACCAAAAGTCATACAAATAGAAAGAATTGAAGTAATCCAAACAAGTCTTGTTAAAGGAACTTCAAAATCGAATTTTTCTGCTTTTTTAGCATAGCATTTATCAAATAGACCATTAAACCAATATGCAACAACTGAAGTTACAATCATTAAGAATCTCATAACGAAAATCCAAGCCAACAATTGAACTTGATTTTCTTGACCCAAAACTGCTAATAAAATGAAACTTACTAACGCAACACCAGTTACACCATATGTTTCAAAACCATCAGCTGTTGGTCCAATAGAGTCTCCAGCGTTATCACCAGTACAATCGGCAATTACACCAGGGTTTCTAGGGTCATCTTCTTTGATACCGAATTGAATTTTCATCAAGTCAGAACCAATATCAGCAATTTTTGTAAAAATACCACCAGCAACACGAAGAGCAGAAGCACCCAAAGATTCACCGATAGCAAAACCGATGAAACATGCACCAGCAATATTTCCAGGGATGAATAAAAGGATTAAAAGCATCATAATAAGTTCAACTGATACTAATAAAACACCAATACTCATACCAGCTTTCAAAGGAATATTCAAAATATTTAATGGATTTCCTTTTAAAGAAGCGAAAGCAGTTCTTGAGTTAGCTAAAGTATTCATTCTGATACCGAACCAAGCTACTGCATATGAGCCTAAAATACCAATTACTGACCAAGCTAAGATTGTCAATACTCCAGCAATACCCATTTTTTGTAGGAAACCAAAGTAAAATGCAATACATAAACCAATCAATACTTCTAATACGAATAAAAATTTACCTTGTTGAACAAGATAAGTTTTACAAGTTTCAAAAATAGTATTCCCAACACTGTCCATCGCTTTGTGGACATCTAATTTTCTGATTTTCAAGAACTCAACAAGCCCGAAAACCAAACCGATAACAGAAATTCCAAGACCAATCAACAATAGCATATAGCTATGAGGATTGATTGTTTTAATACTTGGAACAACCAAATCGGCTTCGCTTGCTAAAGCAGGCGAAACACCAACAGCCATCATAAATAATAGTGCCATTAGTGAAGTAAACTTTTTAATCATAGTCTCTTCTCCTTTTCAAAAGATTGTTCACTTACTTTCTCTTTTACATTGATATTAAAATTCTACCAAACATTCAATATAATAGCAAGAATATATTGTCTTATTTATTTACTTCTTTTATCTAATTTGTTATCATTAAAATATGGACAGTATATTAAAAAAAGTTTGGATTTTTCTCCTCATTTTTACGGGAATGGGATTAGTCGCACTCGTGCCATTTGACAAATATCAAAGAGCTTATATGAAAGAATTTCACAAGGTTAAATCTGCTCCACAAAAAAGAGTTGATGCAGCATATACTTATGTTGAGAAAGTAGAATCTGGAGAAATAGGAGAAACTTCTAAGCAAAATCCACCCCAAGTAAAAAAAAGAATAAGATATGTACAACCAAACCCAAGGCATAGAAAACCTATTTATATAAGAGATAAAAACAATCCAAAAATCTTACATCCATACCGAGGTTAAAAAATATAATATTCCGAAACCTTGACTAAGACGTTTTGGCAATATATTTTCAAAACTTTTAATTTATAGTTGATGTATGAAAAAATTGTTGTCTTTCTTTTTAAGTTTCGGAATTCTCAGCCTAACCCCAATTAGCGTTTTGGCATCTGACGTACAATGCGAATGTATAAAAACAACAGAATCGTTAGCCAAGACTCATTCAAAAGCTCCCAATAATTGTATAAATACAACAGAGAATTATTACATTTTATCAAAAGGAAATGTAATTAAAGTCGCCTTTGAATGTAAATTTCTTTCTGAGTGTTCCAAAGAAGGAGATAGGGTATATTTTTACGTACCGAAAGATATTCTATCATCATGCGGAACATTAATTATTCCAATGGGAACAAAATTTTCTGGTTATATTAGAGGAATAACTCCTCAAAAGAAATTGAACAAAAATGCAAGAGTTTATATAAATATAGACAAACTTATACTCCCAGATAATACAGAATTTGAAGTTAAGGCAAAACCATTCAGCAAAGATTTTTCACTCGTTGAAAATGGTTGGATGACAGCAGGAAAACTTGCAGCATCAACAGTAGGAATTGGAGCCATCGGAACAGGAACTGGTATTGGTCTTGCTTTTATCCCAAAACCACACAAAATAGCAATTGGAGCGGGAACAGGTGTGGCAATCGGATGTTTTATTGGACTCGTTACTGGACTTGTCACCCCAGGATTGAAGTATCATGCCAGACAGGGCGAAGAAATTTACATAATTCTTTGCGAAGATTTAATTATCCCTAAATGTAGTATTAAAGAATGGTAACAACCCCAAGGCGGTAAATTCAAGAAGCAATCCCGCTAATTGTTTAATTGTCGGCGTAGCAACGCCGACCTACTTTTCTATACTTTGAGCCGTTGGCGAAAAGATACAATTTCAAGAGAGGGTTCTTCATTTTTTCAATCTGACCCTCTCCCTTACTCCCTCTCCCATTGGAGAGGGAAACAACTAAACAATAAAAAAAAAGGTGCTCGGGATTACCAAACACCATTACCTCTTCAATATAATGTATAATATATCCTTAGATTTCGAACAAGCTATGAAGTCTTTGTTGGATGTCTTCTTCATCAAGTTCGTTTGTTAATCTATTCAAATCTATCGCCATTTGATAATAATTCGCAGCATCATTCGTAAAGCCCATTTCTTGACTTGCACGACCAGCATTGAAATACGCCAATGTATAATTCGGATTTAGAGCAATTGCTTCTTCAAAATATTCCAAAGCTTCTTCTGCATCCGCCAGCCCATCTAAATAAAGAATACCTAAGTTATTCTGAGCGTATTCATTTTCAGGACTTAACTCAACAGCCTTATGATATGCAACTAAAGCTTCTTCAAGATAATCTTTTTCCCAAAGAGCAATTCCAACCTTTGAATAAGCCCTTGCATCATCTGGATTTAGAGTAATTGCATCACAATATGAACGAATTGCTTGATCCAAATCATAATCAGCCATGTAAATATCACCTAACGCAATATACAAATCATAATTTTTAGGATCAAGAATTATACCAGCTTGATAAGTTGAAACAGCAGCTTCAACATTACCCTTATTTTCTGCATAAATAGAACCCAATGCTTGGCAAACAATTGAAGTCCACTCAGGGTCAGGATTTAAAGAAATCGCCTTCTGATAATGTTCAATTGCATCATCATACAATTCAGCCTTAGCATAAGCATAACCCAATGAATTGTTGAAAAACGGATTTTCTGGATCACGATCAACCGCAAGTTTGAATGCACTCACAGAATTCAACTTATCTTCTTTTGACATGTACAAATGCCCTAACTCATAATAAATTTGAGCCGTATCCACATCAAATTCTAATAATTTTTCATAACAATCAATAGCTTCTTCTGTATTTTCTGGATAATAAGTTTGCAAAATTGTCGCTAATTTTACAAGTACAGAACGATTAAGTGGATTTGCTTCCAAAACTTTTCGATAACATTCAAGAGTTTTATCAACATTTTTGTTGCGAAGGGCTAAATCACCCATCTTGTTGTAAAAATACTCACTCTTTGTTGTTTTTGAAACCGCATCGTTATAAACTTTTTCAGCAGAATCATACATTTTAAACTTTTCTAAAAATTTCCCAACCGTGTTATATGAAAAGATAGAAACATCATTCGACATGTTTTTATAAAACATTTTCATAGTCGGTCTATCCCATGCCAGCATTACACTACCAGTCAAGAAATAATATAAAAATCCAACATAATCCTTAAATGAGCCATCTTGAGTATTAATTTTATTCAAAATGGATTGAGATAAAATCATTCTTGGACGACCAGAAGTCAAAGGATTCATGCGAATTGCAGATTTAAACTCTTTTTCCGCAGATTGATAATCTTGAGCCAACTGCATAAAATAACCTGTATAAAGGTGAGCATCTCTATTTCTCGGAGAAAGAGAAATAGCAGTCTGACATTGTTCAATAGCAGTATCAACACTAATCTGACCCTGTTCCCACATAAGGGTAGCAAGACGATAGTATGTTTCAGGAATAGTCGGGTCATACTTAACCGCATCGACATAGTGTTCAATAGCTTCTTGCAAGTCGTTATTTCTTTGTCCCATTAGATATTTTTCGTGGGCAATTCTTGCTTTTTCTAATGAATTCTGTGCTCTTTCCTTATTTTCTCTATTGTTTGTGCCAATCATTGGCATTAAAACTTGTTCAGACATTTTGAAGCTCCAATATACTAGGTATGCATGTTCCGTCGGACGAGAAAAAATTATCTTTAATACATGGAGCAAAATCTCATCTATTTGTACTAGATAAGTGGAGAAAATTTATCACTATAACAAATTGCCATCTAAATCATATAGTTTAATATCCAAGCCTTTTTTCTGGATAATTTGTTTAATTTTTGAAACTGCACTGTCTGAATAATTTTCTTTAGGAATAATTATTCTATCAATAGAATTTGCAGGGACCCCATAAGGTATAGCTCTATGGCTAATATAACCAAAATGCCCTTGCATGTTTCCGTCTAAATCTAAAATTGTATCAGGGAAAACTAAATCTCTATTAACCTTGAAGGAATTATCCATGATTGTTTTATTTACTGCTTTTTTATCAACAACAAAAACCATTTCCCCATGGCTACTCTTTTTATGCGGTAAAAAATTTAATTCCCCTTGATTAAATTCTGATACAGGTTTTGAGAAATAATCTTTTATTGATGAAGTTTTTCTTACATCCCAAAAGTCTGCACAAAGAGGAGTTTGGGTTGCAACTCCAGTTCCTGTCCCTACGGCACCTCTAAGATCGCCTGATGTAATTCCGTCATCCAAGATATGCACTAAATCTTTTGGAGATGCAGAATGAAGCATAACATCTTCTGTCAATATATCATTAGCTTTAGGATGAGCAATGTTTGAACCTTTTGTTGATAAATAAGAGTCGTAAGAAGATTCATACAATCTCTTTTGACTTGGGGTTAAACATTCTGCCAATGTATAATCACCATCTTTTACAGCAGCAGACATTTTAATTTTATCAAACGGTAATTTATATTCTGTTTTGGGCATTTGAGATTGAACTCTTTTTATATATTCGCCAATACTTTCACCCACCTTTTGAGGTGTTTGAATACAATCTAGCATGAAAGATGCGATATATTTTTTACGCTCAATCAATGTTTCTTTTAGATATTCTGGATTTTTAATTCCAGACCTGTAGATAGCTTCTCCTGAACCTCCAATGGCATATATGTCCTTATCTTTTAAATATACTGGAACTCGCGGTACTGTTTTTAATGTATAAGAAGCTTTTTCAATAGTGTCTGCTATTTGCTTTTCTGGTATCATTGCAACACGAGAAAGAGACTCTATTAATTCCCCTCTTGTCATATCTTGCAAATATGGGCGAGATTGAGAATAAGCCTCAAAGAAACTTGATAATTCTGTTACGTCCTGACCAAATGCAGCTCCTTTACGCCCCCCTCTTGCTCTATAACATAAAGAGCCTCCAACATCTAATCTTAAGGGTTTTCCACCTTTCATTACAGTATTACCAGATTTTAGTGCATCCCAATTTGCAAGCCAACAATCTGCACCAAATCCTTCCCTCAATAATGGTGCATCAGCTTTTGTCGGAAGTCCATCAAAAGAAAGATATTTACTAGCAACTCCGACTTTTTTAGTTGCTCTATCCCAAGGGTGTGAGGTCTTTGGGGGAATAGTGTAATCGACAAGAGAAACTTTTGCACTATCAACCCCCGCAAGTTCATATAAATCACCTGCAAGCTTTTCAGAACGAGCATGAGCTTCTGATTGTGGATATTTTATATAATATAAATCGTTTGTACCCTTGACTTTTGCCCAATATCCTTCATTGAAACCACTACAAGAACCATTATAAATAACAAATTCTTGCTCTTTACCGTTTAAATTTAATTTTTTAACGTCCTTAGAATATTTAGACTCTAAATTCTGGATTTTATCAAGGGCTTTACTCTGAGAACCCTGTGATACTGTTTTCCAACGAGAAGCTATATCCTCAACCATTTGTGAAATTTTTGTATCTTGCGATAAATATTTAGATTTTCGCACTGCTTGAGTTGCAGTATTAAATAAAACCCGTTGTAATGTCATTCTTAATTTTCCCCTTAAATCCTTATATATTTGTATAAAGTATTTTTAAATAAGAAAAATGCTAAAAAAAACGTTAGTGTTAAGAACAATTAACAAATAAAGGGCGGGATTTTATATTAATAAAATTCCGCCCTTTAATAAATCAAAAACTTATATCTAATTATTTCTACTTTGGATTTTAGCTAACAGTTGGAGGATTTCAATATACAACCAAACGATAGTAACCAATAGAGCAAATCCGCCATACCACTCGAACCATTTATCAACTCTACCAGACAAATTTTCTATCATGTCAAAATCGGTAATCAAGCTGAAAGATGCAACTATTACAACTACACCGCTGAACGCTATTCCAACTATTGAGTTTGAAAATATTCCAAAAGTTGGAACATGGAAAAATGAAAGCACAAATTGCAACAAATAAGTTATAAAAATAGCAAAAACAGCACTAGATATAACCCTTCTAAACTTGTCAGTACATCTCACAATCTTTGATTGATATAAGAAAAGCATGCTAAACAAAGCAAAAATTGTTCCCATCGCAGCTTGAACAACAATTCCAGGGAAAAGTTGATTTAACAACGCAGAATAACTACCCAAAAACAAACCTTCGCACATCGCATATAACGAAGTTGTCACAGCTAAAAATTTATTTTTAGGACCAAAACAAATAAATAGAGCCAATCCAAGACCTCCAAAAGTTCCAACAGTTCTCAAAATTGCAACTTTATCAGCAAAACCTGCCAATTGAAGATACCAAGTATAAGCAAACGTTAGAATTAACAATATACTAAGCAAACAAGTTTTGATAATAGTACCATTTATTGTCATGGAAGAATCATTTTCTAAAGAATTAAATGAAGATGAATTCAAAACTCTTTCTTGTAATACAGGATTAGACATACATATCACTCCCTTCAAAATATCACCTAATCACAAGACATATTAACATATAAAACAAAAATCTCAATTCTCCAAAAAAAATTTATAAAAAGGGCTTTACAATAATTTTTTTTTGTTATACACTAAGGACATAATCCTCAGTAGCTCAATGGCGGAGCATTCGACTGTTAATCGAAGGGTTGCTGGTTCGAGTCCAGCCTGGGGAGCCATAAAGGAGATGTCAATGACATCTCCTTTATTTTATCTAATTTCCACACCACAAATGCCTCTTTTTAACTTCTAACATTTGTCACCGAGATATTTAACGTTTATAAATCCGTTTTCTTTATTGTATTTTAACGACCAGTTTGGTTTGAACGGATAGAAGTATTATTTGGGAAAGTTAGCAATATATCGGCATTTGAGGGGTAGGAAATAATCAATCTATCCGTACACTAAGACGGTCAAATTAAACATTTTTAGGTTGAACGGTTAGAGTGATTATTTAGAAAAGTTGGGTGTTCTACTAGATTATTATTGCATTTTAGCCCTGTGTGGGAGTTGTACGGATAAAATGATTATTTCGGCAAAGTCCATTTTGAGAATTTTAGTTTTTTGAAAATTTTTTAATTGATACGAAACAGACACAATGCTCGGAAGTGGTGTTCCAATTTATCATCTTCAGAGCTAATGTGTTCCTTGATGAAAGATAGTTATATTAATATTAAAGAAATATCAAAAGCCAAAGGTTTAAAAAGCACTCGTTCTTTACGATTAGAAATTAATAAACCTGAAAGCAAATATATCTCTCGTGAAGTTAAAGTCAATGGTGGAACTTCTTATGAAATCCTGTTTTCTAGTTTAGAACCAGAACTTCAACAAAAACTTAGAGAAGCGGAAAACAAATCAACAGAACTTGTTCCTTTGAATTACAAATCTGAAATACTTGTAACAGATAAAGCCAAACTTACTCGAAATCATAGAATGAATATTGTAAAAGCCGCTCTTGAAAAACGGAAGAATTACAAAACAATAAAAGAGTCGGATTCAGATTTTTTAGACTTATACAACACGGGACTGTTTTTACCTAAAGCATATAATTTTTTGGGATCCATTTCAATTGGAACACTTCGCAGATGAATTCAAGCCTACAGAAAACATGAAAATGCAGATTGTCTCATTCCAAAAAAAAAACGGCAAACGATATAACATTGAACTTGATAATATAAGAGGGTTTGAGGATGATTTTGAAAAATAAAAGAACCAGAGAAACATTAGAATTAACCTTACATGAATTTAAAACTCGCTTTGCAAAAGACATTAAAAGGGCATTTGAAAGTTATAAACAAATAGAACTGGCAAAACCATATTTTAAAATAAAAAATATAGATGAATCCGTTTTTTATTTTGACCTGCAATGGAATTTTAATCATCATGCCTGTTCTGATTGGTATATAGAGAAACTCAATTAAACTATTTTACGAATAAAATCATTTCTCCAATTTAAATCAAAGTTATTTTTTTCAACTTCAAATAAACCATGTACGTCATTTATAATTTGATCATATTTATCTGACTTATCAGTTAATAAAGACAATTCCGCTGAATTTATTGGCATAATTACGACATTATCGGTATAGCTTTCTCTATCAACTGAAGATTGCATAGGAACCGCTGCGACAGCTTTCCAAATATTGATAGTATTTGCATCAAATTCATCTGCAATAAAGAAAGTGGTTACTTGCCGCTGTGTACCATTTATTTCTTCTTCAACTTTTAAATTAACAGAATGTCTTAATACGGGTTCCCATTCTCCTCTCTTTTGGCTACTTGAGTTCATTAGTGTAGCTTCCAACATAACAACCTTATCATTTTCATAAATAACAATATCTCCCTGTCCTCCACCAGCATGTACCAAGGGCTCAAAATTAGCAGACAATGTGAGGTTATAGCTACTTAGAAGATCAATTCTTTTCCCTGCAAAATAATACCAAGCAATGCCTACAACAAATTCGTATATTGTTGGAACGGTAGCATCTGAACTTACATATTCTTTAAGTTGTGAATCATTGTGCCGATTATTAAATAAACCTAAAAGTTCTTTTACTTTTTCAAGTGGATATTTTTCTGCAATAAATTCAGCAAATTCTCGTCTTCTATTTGCAGTTACTGTTTCTGTAATTTGTTCTATGTCAGAAACACCAAACTCTTCTTTTATTAATTCAAAAATTTCTTGCTTTTCAGTTGCTGAATAACATAATATTTCAGTCAATGTCTTTACAGAACAAAAATAACTATCAATATCACCTTCATATTCATTAGAATTTTCATCTTGACCATATATGAATGCTCTAATTTTATCCATATTGAAAATTTTTTCAAATAGTTCTTTATATACAAGCTCTACATAACCATTATCAAAACTTATGATACCAGTGGCTTTAAAAATTCTTTTTGTTGTGTCAAAATACTCTTTTGTTTGATCTAGATATTTAGATAATATAAATTGAGCATAAAGGTTTTTATTAAAGTTCTCCCCAAATATTTTTAGATTTCTTTTTATAAATTTGTCAGGATTTTGAATATCTCCATCCTTGACATCAAACATATTATTACCAAAATTAAATGCTTTGTTTATTTTACTTTTATTATCATCATAATATTTCAATAGTTCATTAAGTGCTACAGAAGTTTTCTTTTCATTAAAATCATACAATAAAGTATAAAATTTGAAATAAACATCACCTATATCTGAACTTTTTTTATTTTTAAAATATTCTTTGAATATTTCTTCATGAATAAAAGAATTAGTTATTGAACTTGGAATAGTGAATATTTTATCTTTTAGAATATCACCTTGTTGGTAATTTTCAATAAATGTTTCTAATTTCTCATAATCGAAATAAGGATTTAGTCCTTGAATCATTTCACTAAATTCGACTTCTGATATTCTTTCTTTTTTTAATAAAATGTATATTGCAAATAAAAAAGGAGAATAAAATTTTTGTCCTTGAACATCATATATACGCAATTTTAATAATTGTCGCAAATATATAATATTAGTACTGTCTAAAGGTAATATGCTTTCTAATTCATCTTTTATAATTTTTTCTTTTCCTAATAAAAGATATCCTATAGAAGATACTCTCCTTTTGTTATCAGCAAAGCCAAGTTTTACTAAAGTACTGGTGTAATGTCGGGCACGATCTTCTATTCCTTCATCAAATTTTTTAATTAAGCTTTTATATTCTTCTTTATGTGTTTTTATCCAAGTTATATCATTATTAATAATTGCATTTTTAAATTGTGGATTAGAATCTAATTCTTGTTGCAGCTTATCATAAGGTTTGTGCCTTTTAAAAACATCTGGAGATAATTCTATTGCTTTTTTATAAAATGAGTATTGAGATAAACTTTTTGGTAAAGAATCCCATTCTTCATTTGAATTTATCAAAATTGACAGATATCCCTGTAATGCATTGATTAAATCTTTACGTCTTCCATTTGTATCAAATAAATTAAAAACTTGTATATCATTTTGTATTTTCATAATTAATCCTTTAATAATTTATAATTAAAACTTCTTCTGTAACAGAATCTTTATCTTTAACTTGATAATTTGAATTGTTGTAATCATAATTCAAATTAATGACTCTGTATTTATCAATATTTTTATTGATCCAATTTATAAGTATTGAATTTTCTTTTCCTTTACTTCGTAAAACATTTGATAATGCAAATTTAATATTATTTGAGTGCAATTTATCAAGAAATTGCAATAAATCTTTCTCATCTTGTTCATTCCAACCACCCTGTTCATTATATGTTGCACAAGTTATTAAGTAAGGCGGATCTGCATAAACAAAACTCTCTGAATTGAGTTGTGACATATCAAAATCTCTGAAATCATAATTAGAGAATTCATATCTTTTAGCATCAAGACGTTTGATAAATTTATTTAATTTATCCTGCATTTTTTCGTTAAAATCTCTTTTACCAACTGGCAAATTGAATTGTCCTTGCCTATTAAAACGAATTTGATTATTAAATGAATAAATTATAAGCACATACAACATGGCATAATGGTAGTAGCCGGGATCAGGACTATTGTTAAAATCTTCTCTTAATTTTAAAAACCTGTCCTTATTATAAGGTGCTAATCCTGTTCCACTATTACAACCATAATATTCATATCCATGTTCCGCACTTTGAGATAAGCCGTATTTTTCTATAATTTCGTCAAGTAAAGGTAAACAATCTGAACCCAAATTTTTAAACATATTAAACAAATATGTTAGGTTATCATCAGTATCATTTAGTATTGTCCTATTGCTTTTTACATTTACTCCAACATTGGCTCCGCCACAGAACAAATCGACGAATATATCGATATTTTTGGGAAATAATGGTAATATCTGTGGAAGCAACTTAAACTTCCCGCCTGTATAATTCAAGGGAGATTGTATAATTTCTAAGTCTGTATCTTTATCTAAAAGCATTGGCATACAAAAAGTCTTTCCGCATTTTCTTCAATATTAGACTTTCCTGTTGAAAATGCTTTGTAATCCTGTGAAAATTGCTGAACTTTACCTTTTGCACTTAAAATTCTTAAAATATCTTTGTCTGATAATTTTGCATTTGAACGGTCATTACCTTTATTTGCCATATTGTTATATGAAAGAACGATGTATTTTGCTTTTATATTTTTAATTAAGTCTTCAAATGCTCTTGTTGCACTAATAGTACAATAGTCGCTTTTTAAAGCCGTTCTATCCATCTTTTTTGCAACCCCAATTACTTTTGGTTTTTCCCAACGTGCAACATTTTCTAATAAATGATATGCATCACAGTATTGTCTTGAATTATAAGGCGGATCAAGATACACGATATCTGCTGAAATGACCTTTACTAAATTATTTATATCTTCATTGTATATTTCGTTTTTAATGTTTGATTTCTCAATTTTTGGCATTTGTAATACAAGATTTCTATCTAATTCACCATTTTTTCTATATGCATCATAGTGTCCGCATGTATTTGCTATTTTATCCATTGCATACAAAAGAGATGTAATTAAAATGCACTTCTCTCTGTTATTCAATGATTCATTTTTATAATTTTTCTCAATATCTTCTCTAATATAGCCAATTTTACGACAATTCTTCTTGCTAAAATAAGTATCACTATAATTTTTAGACATATAATTATCGGATGATATAGAAATTGTGTTATATCTCTCTATAAAACTAGTAATTTTTGTTTTAGAGTATTTTTCTGTTCCAAACCAAGTTTGGTGGCATACATAATTGCTGTATAAAATATCATTAACAATAAGGTGTTTATCCTGATAAATAGAAGCAACTGAACCTGTCCCTGCAAACAAATCCGCAAAAGACTCAAAATCCCCGCATACATCAGCTATTGTTGATTGGATAAAACTGTTTAATTTATACTTATTACCAAGATAACGGCGGTTATTTATTGAAAAACAACCAATAGAAGAAATATCATTATTAACAACAAGTTCTAAACCTCTATTTTCAGAACTTGTCCTAATTTTTTTATTTTGTCTTTCTAGCGTTTGGACAGACAAATTGACTACTCCTTTTATGTTTACATTGTAATACAAATATATCATGCGTGTCTAATTTATTGAGAAGTTTTAATTATATATTTAGAAAATTTTCCATATTTATAATATAATCATCTATGTTTAATATAAGGAATTAGGTGGACTAGTAAAAATATGGCAAATCAAGGAAAAGAACAATTTAAAGTATATTCTAAAAATGGAAATGCTATTGGTAAAGTTGATAATTTACATATTGACAATTTAAATATGAATAACAAAACAAGAACTTCTAATAAATGGCAAATTATTGGTGTTGTCATTGCTGCATTAGGGGTATTATGGGCAGTTATTTCATTTTTTATTCAACAAGGATTTTAAATTAAATGACAAATTTTAATACAAATAGTACAAACGGTATTGCTATAGGGCAAGTTAATAATTTAGATAATAAGAGTGCTCATACAAGTATTGAACATGTAGAGAACTATTACACAAATAAATCGAGTTTGAATGAAGTGTTATCTAAAATGACCCAAGAGGCAATGACAGATGAAAATTTCAGTAAAACAATAGAAAGTTTCAATTATTTTTTAAGACCCATTGTAAATAATCAAAAGGGCTTAAGTGAAAAACTTATAGAAGCAAATAGAGGATATGAAGTATCTGAAGCAGAAGAATTAAAATCCAGATTTGCTATGAAAATATCAAAGAATTCATTGTCTGAAAGTGCTCAAAAAATGTATGTACACATATTGGCAAAAATTAAATTTGCATATGAACAAAAAGTTAGACCTTTGATTATTGAAAAACAGTCTATAAAAGTAATTGATGAGGAAGTATATAAAATATTAGAAGATATATATAATGACATGCTCGGAACTGTTTTTGAAGAAAATTTACTTGATATAAAAGGAATGTTATATTATTTAACCGGTACTTGTCATGTTGCATGGAGGTATTAATGTTAGTTTATCACCCAATATATGATTCATATCATTGTATATTTAGAATTTTATGTATATTACATGATATACAACAAGTTGATATTGAGGTTGATTTGATAAGAATTTTAGATTTTTATGTGCTGTTCCCTTCTCGTTTAAAAAATATTAAATTACCCCAAGCATATATTTCTTATAAAAAAATATTTAAACAAATCCCTGATCCATATGAAAATTTACCAATAGATATAAAACTTTTGGACAGCTTAAAAGAAATCCAAAATATTGCTATAAAGACTCTTGCAGCACAAAATATTATTGATAAACAAACATATTTAGAAAAAAATAAAATTATTTTTTTTCACAAAAACATTTCTCAAAATATATCATCTATAATATTAAATTCAAAAATTCGCCAACAGGATTGGTATTCAGTATTAATAGAAAAAATTTCATTAATAAAATTTTATGGTAGTAACGGATTGAAAGACCGAACAAGCTTATTGGAGTATCAGTATGATTCAGTATAATCCATCAATATTATTAAATCGTCTGTTAATAAGAAAAAATGATTACTATACTTATAATGAATCTTTTCATCCCGGAGTTAATATAATTCGTGGAGAAAATGGCAGTGGGAAAACAACCATAATAGAATCTTTAATATACTTATTAGGTGGAGACATCGAGTGTAAAAAATCACAATTTAAAAACTGTGATTATGTATACGGAGAGTTTCAAATAAATGAAAAAATTTATACTTTAAAACGCTCCATAGAGGAAGATGGAAAGCATCCATCAATAGATATCTTTGAAGGTTCTTTTTCTGAGGCTATTAAATCTGCTGAAAAATGGCTTCGTTTCCCTCATAAGCGAACGGATTCTAAACAGTCTTATTCTCAAGTTCTTTTCAAAATATTGAATCTTCCTGAACAAAAAATAGAAAGTAATATTACCATTCATGATATCTTAAGATTATTGGTTCAAGATCAAAGAACTAGTTCTGACAATATATACGCAAATCAAAAATATAATGAATCTCAAATGAAATTACAAACAATAAGCGACATAATGTTAGGCATAGGAGATTATGAAGCTTTAGAAATAAGAAACGAACTGAATACAAAAGAGAGAATGTATAGTGAAAAGGACGGAGAATATAAACAAATCTATAAGATTTTATCGAAATCAGATATAGATCTTCAATGCAATTCTATTATTAATACAATAACAAATAAAGAAAAACAGATTGAAGATTTGAAGCTAAAAATCAAGCATATACAGAATAATAAGACGATAGATAATACAGAAGAAAACATCCAAATACAAAATGAAATATCTGCGAAAAGAATTCAGTTAAATATTAATAAAACGCAAGTAGAAAACCTTCAACTTGAAATTAATGATTATTCCAATTTCTTAAATAATATTCTTGAAAAAATTGAAAATGTATCGGATGCACAAAAAATAGCAAAAGAAATGACACATCAAGTGTTTAATATCTGCCCAGAATGCTTTCAACCTATTGACGTAATCACAAATGACGACTATTGTCCTTTATGCAAATCTAAAAAAAACAAAAACTCTGTAAATCAAAAATATCTAAAAATATATAATGATTTACTATATCAAAAAAATGAAGTCGAAAATGTATTAAAAAAGAAAAAAGAGTCTATTGAAAAGGTCAAAACAGCTTATAATAAAGATTTAAATGAACTAAAAATCGCAGAAATTAAGTACTCAAATTATATTAACAATGTATCTCATTTAGATTCAGAAATACAAAATATATATATACAAATTGGTTATGTATCTAATGAAATAAAAACATTAAATAACCAACTTGAACTTGCGAAACAAATAAAAGAGATCGAAAGAGAAAAAGAAGAATTAAGCATAGAAATAGCAGATTTAAAAGAAAAGTTAAAAAAACTGCAAATTCAACAAGAAGAAAGAAAAAATATTGTATACAAGAGTATAAATGATCATACTGTAGAATTGCTACAAAAAGACTTAAGTAATGAAACAAAAAATATAAAAGAAATCTTTTTTGATTTTGGTCGAGATGCTTTATATGCAAAAGGCAAAACTGCTACTTCAGCAAGCATGGGATGTTATTTGAAAAATTCTTTTTTCTTTGCAATGTTTTTAACGTCTTTGCAGTACAATTTTGTTTTATATCCAAGATTTATTATATTAGATAATATTGAAGACAGTGGTCTTGCTATTAATCGAATAAGAAATTTTCATAACTCTATAATTGAATATAGTAGAAATTCAAATATTCAACACCAAATTATATTTACAGCAACTTTAGAAAAAATTGCTCCAGAGTTAAATGATTCTACATATTGCGTTGGCGAAAAATATGAGGATAAAAATGGCTTAAGATCTTTACGTTTTCGATAACTAAATTTTCTCAAAATCCCTTGTCAATTTTTCTCAATATTGTTGTCAAGATACACTTACAATTTTTAAAATTTTATACAATTATACCCAAAATAATCAAACCATCTGTTACAAGAAATCATTTCATGTGTTACGTTACATTTATCTAACCCTGTTACAAGAAATCTAGAACCTTTATTCAATAATAATTCATCTTCCCTCCAATGACGGAGGTCAATATAGTAAAAAAAAATAATTGCCACACAAAAGCTATTGTAAATAAATTTTCTAATGCTAAAATCTACTTGAACAATTTTATTATTCCCAGATCGTCTAGTGGCAGGACGAAAGATTCTGGCTCTTTTAACGATGGTTCGAATCCATCTCTGGGAGTTTTTTGCTTTCTAATTTTCCACCTCCACATCTTTCAAAAAGTTTTTCACTTTCTACCATTCTCTTGAGGAGGAATAGCAAATTACAACGTCATACTGAGAAGTATCTCTTACTGTTGGTAAAGTTGGAGATTCTTCGGGGAAATTTGTAATTTATTTTATTATCCCAATTGCAAATCACTCAGAATGACGTAACTATGATGAACTTAATTTCTATATTCCCTTTTCCATTATTGTATTCAAAGAGTAGGTCGGCGTTGCCACGCCGACACATAACCAACTTATAGACTTAAAAAACTATTTCCCTTTTAAGAAATCACGCCAATAATTACCTTTACCCGTCGGACTAATATTTTTATGAGCAAAATACGCACAAGAATGAACAGGCGTTGTAGTCGAAGTACTACAATATTGGGCAATTATTTTTTCATCCGTTTCTTGAAGCGTCAGACCATTCCAAGATGTTCCAGTATATGGAACAACAGCCGCCGTATCAGTAAAAACAAAAACAAATCTATCAACACCCCATTTATTGGGTCTACCAACACCATTTATATCTACACAGATTTTTGGACCAGTTGGGAGATTATAATAAGCCGCATTATCATCCATGGAGAACAATCTTCCAGAAATGTCCATCTCCATACCAGATTGATCGCACGGCCATTGAGTTATTTCTTGCCCATTTAAGTTCAAATTCTTTAACCCTCTCCTATTTTCAAAAGATGTGGAATATCCTTGTGATTGAGCACCTTTAAAATATGACATAAAATATTTTAACGATGTTCCACTATACCAAGAACCAGAATAGATAGAATCTTGATAATCTCTAAATGACATATCATTATCAGCATAGAAAGCTCGTGAAGCTACATTCAAATCTGCATATGTCTTTTCAAATTGTGATTTTAATTTTTCAGCTCTCAAATTTGCCATCAATGTCGGAATAGTCATCGCTGCAACGACACCAATAATACCCAAAGTAATCAATACTTCCGCTAAAGTAAAACCCTTAAATAATTTTTTCAAAATGTTACCTCATTAAATGAATGTATTTATTATTACATTATTTTATTTATAAGTCAACGATATATTCCATTTATTCGTTAAATTATCAATGAATTTATATAATTTTAAATGGATAAATGGAGTTAAAACAATGTCAATAATGAATGATTTAAAAAAAATATTATTGGATGTCAATGTAAATTTGACAGAACTTGCAGAAGCATTATCAAAAAGACTAAACAAGCCATACTCAATGCAAAATTTGTCAAACAAACTCCGCAATGAAACTATCACCCATAGAGAAATGATTTTAATAGCAGATATACTCGGTTATGATTTAAAATTTGTGAGAAAAAATTCTTAGTTGACGGATTTTGAAATAATATGATATAATAAGTTGTTATTTCGTTTTAAATATTTTAGTCAAAAGAGATATTGGAATTGTCAGAAAGGAACTTATGACATCAGGAATTCCGTACTCTTTCGTCCCTGGAACTAAAGCTAAAGCTGATGAAGTTAATGCAAATTTTTTAGCTGTTCTAAACAAGATTGAAGAAACAAATTCTGCAAAACTCAATGTCGATTTATCAAATATTGATGAAACAGGAAAAGCAACTCTCGACGTTGTTAATACTAAAGCTGATAAAAAAGAACTTGATGGAGAATGGCAATATTGCCATTACGTTTTAGCACTAGACGTACCACTAACTTCTCCAACCCCATTATCTTTCGATTTATCAAGCTATATGCCAAAAGACGAAAATATTTATGAAATTATTCTTTCTGTAAGGATTGTAACAGGAAGTGGAAATGGGATGTATGCAGCAGGATTATTAAAAAGCACACCAATGGAAAACAATGTTTACTTCTGCAATGCAAGATCAAGAACAACATCTAGTGCAACAGCTTCTGGTTGTGGAATTATCCCACTTGGAGCAGATAAAATTATAACAATTATGCGAACAACTGATTACACTGGTAAAATATCTATCACTTTTGATGGATTTAGAAAGGTCAGATAGAAAGGATTTTTATGAAATATTATATTTACGTAGAGGATAACATCTTAAAAGGTGCTGGTTGTGCAAGATGTTTAAATAAAGAAATTCAAAACATTGAAGTAACTGAAACACTTTGCACAGATTACATTTCAGACAATGAAAAGTACATTTATTCAAATGGCGAAATTGTCAAAAACCCTAATTATGAGGAAATTTTCAAAAAACGAAAAAATTCTGAAAAAACTTCTAAAATAATTGAAAAATTAAACGAGCTTGACAGTAAAAGAATTCGAGCGGTTTGCGAAAATCAAATCAAAGATTCTCAAACTGGCGAAACCTGGCTTGAATATTACAATTCTCAAGCCAATGAACTCAGAGGTGAGTTACAAGCCATAGAATAAAAACAAAACTTATGCGAAATAATCCATCATTTGAGCTTGAATGGCATCATTTATACTCTTTGCACCTTTTTTCGCTTCTGGCAAAGAATAAAAAGAATCTAAAAGAAGTCTTTTCTGTTCTGGATTCTCAACATTGTCAGAAACCCTCATCCCTGTAAGATAACTATCTCCATCTGGACCATATTTAAAATCGTTAGAAATTTTTATATCTTTCTCAGATGAAGCAAGAACACGCTTTGTCAATTTAGCAATGTATGAAAATAATGGCATAGTTTTATTTTCGGTAGGGACAACATAGCCATTCACAACAAGCTGAGGAACTGTTTCAAAATCTTCATCATCAGGAAAATATTTTATCGTCTGAACGTGCAAGAAATTTTTATCCTCAGGGAAATAATGCTCAAATGACTCAGAACATTTTCGCATAACATCCTTATATTCTGAAAAATCTTTTCCCTTATTATCATCTATCAAATTAACAAGCAAAGCAGTTCCTATCCTCTTACCTTTTTCATAGTTATAAGCAAAGGAACAAGCACCAATATTTCTTAATCCAGTAAAACTAACATTATTCATCATGGCTAATATAAAACTTGTAAAAATATTTTTTGCTATGTTTTTGATATAATTTTTAGTAAATATAGGAGAAAGATTATGGCAGAAATAAGAGAAGAATTTATAAACCAAGCGAAACACATCGCAAGAAATGCAGAAGTTTTACCTGGAGGAATTGAAGAATTAGCGGTGAAATTGCAACACGCAGCAGACACAAACACTCCACTAAGAGTAAAACTTGGAATGGATCCAACTAGACCAGACCTACACTTGGGACACACAGTAGTTATGAGAAAACTTAGAGAATTCCAATCTTTAGGCCATAAAATTGTTCTAATCGTAGGTGGAGCAACAGCTATGGTTGGTGATCCTTCAGGGAAATCTGAAACAAGACCAGCTTTGACAAAAGAACAAGTAGAAGAAAACGCAAAATCTTATTTTGATCAAATGTCAAAAGTTTTGGATGTTTCAAATGCAGAAGTTACAAACAATGCTGATTGGTTACACAAAATGAGTTTTACAGAATTGTTAAAACTTTCAGCCCAAGTAACAGTTGCACAAATGATGACAAGAGATGATTTTGCAAAACGTTACGCAGAAGGCAGACCAATTTCTATCCACGAATTCTTCTATCCATTGATGCAAGCATACGATTCTGTTGCAATTGATGCAGATATTGAACTTGGTGGAACAGACCAAAGATTTAACACTCTTTTAGGTCGAGATATTCAAAGTGCTTACGGCAAAAAATATCCACAATTAGTAATCTTGCTTCCTTTACTAGAAGGAACAGATGGCGTAGTAAAAATGTCAAAAACATATCCAGAACACTGTATTTCTTTAACAGATAGTGCAAAAGATATGTTCGGGAAATTGATGAGTATTCCAGATAACATGATTACACGTTATTTCAGCTTATTAACAGATGCAACAAAAGATGAACTAGAAGCTTACGACAAGCAAATTGAAGATGGTTCAATCAATCCAAGAAATATCAAGATGAAATTGGCACATCAAATCACTGAAGAATATCACGGAAAAGAAGGTGCAGATAAAGCTCAAGAAGAATTTATCAATGTAGTTTCAAACAAAGGAATTCCAGAGGATATTCAAGAAGTAAAAGTAGAACAAGGGAAAAACATTCTTGATTTAATCACCGAATTAAAATTCACTGCAAGCCGTGGAGAAGCAAAAAGATTAATCCAAGGCGGAGGGGTAAAAATTGACGGCGAAAAAATTACTGACATGGGTTATACAATTTCATTTGAAGAAAGTGTAGTATTACAAGCAGGAAAACGTAAATTTGCGAAATTGGTAAAATAATGTTATCAACAATTAAACGTGGAATTTCAAAAGTAAAAGAAGACATAAAAGTAATTTATGAAAATGATCCAGCTGCAAAGAATTTTCTCGAAGTAATTCTTTGCTACCCAGGATTACACGCTTTAGTAGCTTATCGATTTGCACACAGATTGTACAAATGGCATATCCCGCTAATTCCACGTATGATTTCATATTTCACAAGAATTATCACAGGGATTGAAATCCACCCAGCAGCAAGAATTGGCAGAAGATTTTTCATCGACCACGGAGAAGGTGTCGTGATTGGCGAAACCACAATTGTTGGGGACGATGTTTTAATTTACCAACAAGTTACCCTTGGAGGAACAGGAAAAGAATCTGGCAAACGTCACCCAACCTTAGGTAACAACGTAATTGTCGGGGCTGGAGCAAAAGTCTTAGGTAATATTACAATAGGAAATAACGTTAGAATTGGGGCTGGTTCAGTTGTAATTGAAGATGTTCCACCTCATTCAACAGTTGTTGGGGTTCCAGGAAGAGTTGTACATAGAGCCATTGTTGATGACCAAGGAAACTTAATGCACAATAGAATTCCTGACCCAGTTAAATGTGATATCAACAAACTTAAAGCCGAAGTTGAAATTCTAAAAGAAGAAATTGAAAAAAGATAACTTTTTATATTTCAAACTTTTCATAAATTGTATGAACATTTTGTAAAAAGCCTTGTTTATCGAATATTTTTTCGATTTCTTCTGACGAAAGAAGGCTAGTTACATCTTTATCATTCAATAAATTCTTTTTGAAATCACCATGATTTTGGAAAGCGTCTAAAGCATTACGCTGAACAATCACGTACGCATCTTCTCTTGATAATCCTTTTGCAACAAGTGACAATAAAACTTTTTGAGAAAATACAATTCCTCCGAATTTATTTGTATTTTTCAACATATTGTCTTTATGTACAACAATATTTTCAATCAAACCATTAAATCTATTAAGCATAAAATCTACAAGAGTTAAGCTATCTGGAAAAATTATACGTTCAGCTGATGAGTGCGAAATATCTCTTTCGTGCCACAAAGGAATATTTTCCAATGCAACAATTGAATTTGCTCTAACAACTCTAGCTAACCCGCACAAGTTTTCGCTCAAAACAGGGTTTTTCTTGTGTGGCATAGCAGAAGAACCTTTTTGTCCTTTGCCAAAACCTTCTTCAAGTTCTAAAACTTCTGTCCTTTGCAAATGTCTAATCTCAGTTGCAAACTGTTCCAAAACACTCGCAATCAATGCCAAAGATTGCATAAAATATGCGTGATAATCTCTTGCAATAATTTGAGTTGAAATTTTTGCAGGCTTCAATCCTAAATGTTTACAAGTAACTTTTTCAACTTCTGGAGAGATATTACTATAAGTTCCAACAGGTCCAGAAATTTGTCCAACACGAATTTGTTCTAAAGCGTGAGCAAAATTTTCTCTCTGTCTTGATAAAATATCAATCCAAGAACACATTTTTACAGCAAACGTCATTATCTCAGCGTGAATACCATGAGAACGGCCAATACAAACAGTATCTTTATGTTTTTCAGCCAATGTTCTCAATGTTGCAATAGTCTTATCCAAATCTGCAAGAATTATTTTTCCACTATCTTGAATTTGTAATGCAAAAGCAGTATCAATAACATCAGAACTAGTCATTCCAACATGGACATAGCGTCCTAAATCGCCAAGACTTTCATTTACACAAGTCAAAAACGCAATGACATCATGTCTAACTTCTCGTTCAATTTCATCAATTCGTTCAACTGTAAAAGTCGCTTTTTCTCTAATTTCATTTGCAGCTTCTTTAGGAATAGTGCCTAATTCTGCGTACGCATCACAAACAGCAAGTTCAACTTGCAAATAATAATTGAATTTGGAATTCAAATCCCAAATTTTTGCCATTTCTTCTCTTGAATATCTTTCTATCATACGACCATTCTAACATGGAAAAATTTTTATTGTTGATTAAGGTTATCAATTATTTTAAAACTCGGATAAGTTTTGCCAATTGTTGAAAACTCTTTATCCGCAAGTTTCAACGAATTGCGAAATAATTCATCTATCCGAATTTCATGCCCGTCATTATCCAAAATTTTAACCTTTGGAATATTTTTCAAAACCGTAAAACCCTGTTCCCCAGAACCAATATATGGATCAATCGTTGCACTAAATTTTCTATCAGGATTAATAGGATTAGAATTTTCATCCAACAATTTTTCCCCATTTATCTCAATCTGCAAAATTTTATATGTTTTATCTTCAAAACTTCCAACACCAACAATCGTAATATTCCTTGAGCATTGTACAAATCTTGAATTGCCTCTATCTCGATACATTCTATTCAATGTTGCATTTTCAAAAACTTGTTTCAATTCAGCAACAGAAATATCTATTTTTACCAAGGCACAATTTGCACACATTACCCTTTTAAAATCATAATTTGTAATAGTATCACTATCTTTTGCCGCCAAAGGAGCCATAGTGAACCCCGTAGAATGAAATGCAATTTCAGTTTGCCCAACCCTTTTCATATTATCAGAAATAAATGTGCCCAATGGACATGGATCTGAATAACATTTTGTTAAATTAAACACTCGATGAGAAATTGTTTTCATCAATTGTGTTTCGTTTTCATATTCCACAATTGGATTTTCAAATTCAGGAATAAAATCAAAATTATCAACTTTAATCTCTTCAACATTGTGAATTTTATCATCAAGTTGCATTTTATACAGGGAACGAGCAAAAGAAAATGGGTAATAAATATTATTATCAAAATCTGACTTTATCGGAGAATGCTCATGTCCACCAATTATTAAATCAATATTTTTATTTAATTTTTGCTCTGCAAATTGCTTCAACTGTAAACTATACGGATACCAATGATGATTAAGAACAATTATTCTATCATAATCTTCTTTAATCCCTTCTAACAAATTTGCAAAACATTCTTCTGGCTCTAATAACTCATACCCAAACTTTTTAACGCAAGAATTATTTAAACAAAAACCAGTTATCAAAATTTTATACCCATCAAGTTCAACAATTTTGTATCGAGAAACCCATGGTGCGAATTCACCAGTCTTAGAATTTTTGAGATTTGCACAGACTACATTTATCCCAGCGTTATTAAACTTTTCAATAGTTGACAAAAGATATTCAAAATCAGATTTCACAAATCCAAAATCGTTATTTCCAAGAGTTATAAATATTTCAGATTGAGGTAAAAGTTTTTTAATTTTTAAATACGCATTGACAGATAAATCTTTTTTATAAATACCTTTAAACAAATCTCCCGCATCTAAAATTAGAAAAGGGAATGATTTTTTATATTCAAAATTATAAATTCCGCTCAACAAACGGCTGAGATTTCTACTTTCTTGATGGGAATCTGTAATTGCGTAAATATTCAATGTCATAACAGAAATATCATAGCAGAAAAAATTTACCAAGGGTAATCTTGTGGAGCCTTCCAACCATTTCGACGAAGTCTTTCCGCACAATATATTCTTAATTTTTTCTTTTTGCAATCATTTTTAATAGTTTCATCTGGCAAGTTATAACCAAGTGGCATAACAGAACCAGTATCCGTTCTTACTAAGAAAAATATATCATTCCCAAATCGGTTAGGATTGTTTGCAACATTTATATCCACAATAATTCCAGAAGAACTTGAAACTGAAGATTTGCAACCTAGTGAAGTTAACTATTCTAATGTTCACTTTTTCTTTTTTATTTAGATGAAAAAGTAGAACCGAAAAAGAAAAACACGAATGATTAAATGCTCGAGTCATCAGGGACTTTGCCCCCGAACCCCCTAATATGCATTTGTCATGTCGAATTGACTATTGCACACTGCTCTCTCCGAGGGTAGACACTAGCCGAACAGGTGAAGCGAAGCTGAACCTTGTGAGACTGCGTACCTTTAGGTTGAGAGAAATTGTCTTTGAGCAGGAAAAGTTACAATTTCGAGAGAGGGTTCTTTTTTATACACATACCCCTCTCCCTAAACCTCCTCCCTTGGGGAGGGAACGATGTACAATAATTTTACACACACGTCATACTGAGCGAAGCGAAGTATCTCATCAATCTAGAAGGATTTTCAATAAAAAACGTCTCCTCAGAGTTCAAAACTTAAACAACTTCTATTTAGAATAAATTGAAATCCCTTTTAAACTCAAATATGTTATAATTTAATTATGAATGACAAATTGAAAGAAACTTTAAAACTTCTGCCATCGCTTCCTGGTTGTTATATTTACTACAATTCAGATAACGAAATTATCTACGTTGGAAAAGCTAAAATTCTTAAACGTCGTGTTATGTCATATTTCAACAGAAAACATCACGACAGCGTTAAGGTTAATATTTTAGTTTCTCAAATCGACCACATGGAATACATCATTACAAATACAGAAGTCGAAGCCCTTATCTTAGAAAGTCATTTAATCAAAAAACATAAACCTAAATACAATATTTTATTGAAAGATGACAAAAAATATCCTTATTTTTTAATTACGAATGAAGATTTTCCCAAAATATCAATAGTTAGAAAACGGAACATGAACCCAGAAAAAGGTAAATATTATGGACCTTATACAAATATTCGTGCGATGCACTCAACTCTTGATTTTTTGAAAAAAATATTTCCATTAAGGCAATGCAAAACACCAAAATTTTCATCAAGACCTTGCCTATATTATCACATTGGAAAATGTCTTGCACCTTGCCAAAACCTTGTAACAAGTGAAGAATATAAAGCAATTGTCCATCAAGCAGAACTATTTTTATCTGGGAAACAAACAGAGTTAATGAAACAACTGATGGAACAAATCCAAAAATATTCTGACTCAGAACAATTCGAAAAAGCCGCTCGACTTCGTGATAGCTATTTCGACCTTCAAAAAACACTGGAAAAACAAAAAGTAGTTTATGAAAACACCAAACTTAACGAGGACATTATTTCTTTAATTCACGAGGACGGAATTCTCGCTATCGTTATAATGATGATTAGGGAAGGACGCTTAATCGACAAAAAAGACTTTACCTACGAAGTTGAAGATGAAGATAAAACAGAATTTTTTGCAACATTTTTCAAGGAATACTACAACACTTTATCCTTAGAGTTCCCTGACAAAATTGTATCTAATGAGCTTGAAGCCGTTGGAGACAAAGCATTATACGAAGAATGGTTAGAAATAATTTCTGGCAAAAAAGTTAAAATTAGTTACGGAAAATCTACCCAAGGAAAAGAGCTCCAAACTCTTGCAGATAAAAATTGCCGAGTAGTAATTGATAACGCAAAATTATCCAAAATGTCTAAAATCAACGAAGATTTTAACAATATTGGTTCATACCTAAAAGAAAAACTACATCTAAATAATTTTCCCCACAGAATAGAATGCTATGATATTTCACACATTCAAGGAACAAATACTGTTGCCTCAATGGTAACATTTATCAACGGATTGAGTAAAAAATCTGAATACAAAAAGTTTAAAATTAAATCAACTGAAGGCAAACCAGACGACTTTTTATCAATGAAAGAAGTTCTCACAAGGCGACTTGTTCACCTTGGAGATAAAGGTTGGGACAAACCAGATTTAATCATCATTGATGGAGGTAAAGGACAACTATCTAGCGTTATGCAAATTGTGAAAGAACTCGGCGTGACAGGAATTGATTTTGTCAGCCTTGCAAAAAGACAAGAAGAAGTTTTTCTACCAAACCAATCTCAATCTATTCTTCTTCCTAGAGAATCTAGTGCCTTATTCCTTATTCAAAGAATAAGAGATGAAGCTCATAGATTTGCAATAACTTATCATCGAAAATTGCGGTCAAAAACTGGAATTAAAGAAAATGGAATACAAAAATAACACTTTTATTATTTTCTTCTCCGTGATAAAATTCAAATATGGATAGATTTGAATTTATTAAAGCAAAACGTATCGTTTTCAAATTAGGAACTAATGTATTAAGAAATGATGATGGTTATGTATCTTTGCCACGTGTTTACACTTTCATTGAAGATATTGCCCATCTTGTAAAATCAGGGAAAGAAGTTATTATCGTAACTTCAGGTGCAGTTGGACTAGGTAAAAAAAGGCTAGGACTTGATGATACCAGTGGAACAGCACTAAAACAAGCATGTGCTGCAATTGGGCAAGGTAAGCTAATGTCCATTTACGAAAACGGCTTTGACACATACGGATTGACAGCAGCTCAAATTCTTTTAACAGAAGACGATTTTTCAATTCGTCAAAGATACTTAAGCTTGAGAACAACATTCAACAAATTACTTGAACTTGGTGTAATTCCTGTAATTAACCAAAACGACACAGTTTCAACTTTGGATGTCGCACTTCGTTATGTTAAAGAAGATATGCAAGTATGTTTTTCTGATAACGACAAACTTTCAGCTCTTGTTGCTAGTGAACTTGATGCAGATTTATTAGTAATTTTATCAGATATTAACGGACTTTACGATGATAATCCAAAATCAAATCCAAATGCTAAACTCATTAAATCAGTAAAAGAAGTTAATGACGACATTTTAGCACTCGCTTCAGGTGTTTCTGATGGCGGAAGAGGCGGAATGGAAACAAAATTAAAAGCCGCAAGACTTGTAACTCGATTTGGGGGCAAAGTTCTTATCGCAAACGGCAAACAACCATATATCATCAAAAGGATTTTTGAAGGCGAAGATTTGGGAACAATGTTTTTACCATCAGACGAAAACCTTTCTGATAAAAAACGTTGGATTGGTTATGCCACAAACATTGTAGGGAAAATCATTGTAAACGATGGAGCAAAACATGCACTGATTTCAAAAGAAAAAAGTCTTTTACCTATCGGTGTAATTGGAGTTAAAAACCACTTCCAAAAAGGAGATGTAATCTCTATCCTTGATGAAAAACATCACGAATTTGCTCGTGGCATTGTCAACTATGATTCGCATTCTTGCGAAAAAGTTATCGGTTCTCATTCTGATAACATCGCAGACATTTTAGGATTTAAAAACTATGATGCAATCATAACTCGTGACAACATCACAATATTATAACGTTTTACTCACCACAAATTAGGAGAGCTAAATTGGAAAAGAATTTTATTGAAATAGCTAAGAATGCAAAACAAGCATCACTAAAAATTGCCGAACTAAATACAGAAATAAAAAACTCTGCATTGAGTAAAATTGCGATTTTTTTTGAAGCTCACAAATCTGAAATTTTTGAAGCAAACAAAAGAGATTTAGAAGAAGCTGAAAAATTAGTTGAAAATGGAGAAATTACAAAAGCTACTTTCAACCGTCTAAAACTTGACGAAAACAAAATGAGAGATATGATTCAAGGAGTTCGAGATATTGCAAATCTGGAAGATCCAATCGGGAAAATTCTTTTCAAAAGAGAACTAGATTCAGATTTGACATTAACAAAAATTTCTTGTCCTATCGGGGTTTTGGGGATAATTTTTGAAGCTAGACCTGATGTAATTTCACAAATTTCGTCCCTTGCAATAAAATCTTCAAACGCCGTAATTCTAAAAGGTGGAAAAGAATCAAAACACACAAATGAAAAAATTATGGAAATTATTAATTCTGCATTAAACGAAGTAAAAGAATTTCCGAAGAATGTAGTACAACAAGTATTTTCAAGAGAAGATGTTGCAGAAATGTTAAAATGCGACAACTACATCAATTTAATAATCCCTCGTGGTGGAAATAAACTAGTAAAATTTATTAAAGAAAATACAAAAATTCCTGTACTCGGTCATGCCAGTGGAATTTGCCATATTTTTGTAGATAAATCAGCAGATATTGAAATGGCATCAAGAGTTGTAATAGATGCAAAAACTCAATACCCTAGTGCCTGCAATGCAGTTGAAACACTTTTAATCCACAAAGATTTTCCAAAGGCTAACGACCTTTTGGCATCTTTACAATTATCAGAAATAAAACTTGTTCCAAATCCAGAAGATTGGTCAACTGAATATGGTGACAAAATTTTATCTTATAAATTTGTCGATTCTCTTGATGAAGCCATTGAGCATATAAACACATATGGTTCTGGACATACAGATAGTATTATTACAAAAGACATCCAAAATGCAGAAAAATTCATGAACAATGTAGATTCCGCAGGGGTTTATATGAATGCTTCAACTCGTTTTGCTGATGGATTTAGATATGGTTTTGGTGCAGAAGTTGGAATTTCAACTAACAAAACTCACGCAAGAGGACCAGTTGGACTTGAAGGGTTAACCATTTACAAGTACAAACTTATCGGTAACGGAAATATTGTAGATGACTACGTAAAAGGCACAAAACATTTCCACCACAAAGATTTACCTTGTTCATAATAGACTAAGAATTTCGCCAAGGCTCATTTGGCTGAATATAACGGAGTTTTACCCTCAAAAAATCCTGTTCTGAATTTTTAACATGTTCAGTTCCAATACATTCAAATTTTGAACTTCGAGGGAACACTATTTCGTCACAGGTTTCATTGCCCACACGAGAAACTCGTGAGCCTTTAGGAACTTCAATTTCATAGGCAATTCCAGTATCATTTGTCAGATACCTTGATGCATAATCTTTATTTGAAGTCGCATAAGCGTACTCTTTCATATCAATTACATCGCCTTTTTTAATTCCAAGCCTTTTCTTATATAGACCATATTCTGAGAAGAAATCTGGCTTTTCACCAATGCAACGATATACATTAAGCATTTTTTCAGTTGGCTTTAACTTTTTGAACTCCATATCAGTAAGACTAACCATTTCTCGAGGAGTCATTTCTTTTACAAAAGTATCACCCATATATTTTGGATTTCCTCCAGTTATAAAGAAATGATTTATCCCATTTAAATCACCATGTAGTGATACGGATTCACGATTAGTTTGGCGAATAACTCGTTGTTCTTTACACGCTTTCCAATATTCGTGACAAAACAAAGGCTTATTTCCAGCGGATTGTTTCAGTACATTTGCGGGTTGTTCATGTTTAAGAAAATTCGCCGTTTTCGTTCCCAATTCAGAAACAATTGTTCTTACAGTATCAAATTTAAAACCCATAAAAATAACTTTCCCCTTTTGTATATCTATATAAAAACAAAAGAGGAAAGATTATTGCAAAAAAAAACACAAATCTTATTAAATTTTTGCAATTTTTTGAGATTTATATTCAATTAAACATTTTGCCAATTGGTCTGGACAACTTGTTGGCTTTGAATTACAAGTAATTCCTTGCAATTTTTCAATAACGTCATCAATCGGCATTCCTTTAATTAAACTCTTAATACCTTTTAAGTTACCGTTACATCCTCCAATGAATTCAGCATCTACAACTTTTCCATCTTGAATAGCTACTTGCATTAATTGGCAACAAGTTCCAACCGTTCTATATTGAATTACTTCTGGTTTATCTGTCATAATCTTTCCCTCTTTTCTGTGCTATAACTCCAATCTATCACAATTATTAAAAAAGAGTAAGCCCCAAATTAGAACCTACTCTTTTTATGAATTTAATCCTTTTCAACCTAGTCTTTTTTCAAGAAATCAGGAACATCTAATTTCAATTGTGGCATTTGAGGAAAACCTGCATTTGTTGATAATGTAGAATTTCCTATACCTGATGTTGATTTACCTTGAAAATACTCAGCAGCTGATAGTTGCGGAGTGTTGATTGAACTTTGGTCAGGTTTTTCAGAAAAGCCTGTTGCAATAACAGTAATCTGAATTTCATTTTGGAACGCTTCATTAATTGCAGTACCAATGATTACATCCGCATCATCCTTAACAACATTGTTAATAATAGTTGTTGCATCATTGATTTCATACAATGTCATATTAGAACTACCAGTGATATTAACAATAATACCAGAAGCACCGTCAATTGAAGATTCCAATAATTGAGAATTGATAGCCATTTCAGCAGCTTTGATAGCTCTTCCTTCACCTTGAGCTCTACCAATACCCATCAACGCTGTACCAGAATCTTTAACAACCTTTCTTACATCGGCAAAGTCGATGTTAATCATACCTGGGATAGTAATAATATCTGACAAGCCTTGAATACCACGGTATAGAACTTCATCTGTTACACAGAAAGCTTCTCTCAAACCGATTTGACGTTCAACAACTTGAAGCAACTTATCGTTTGGAACAACAAGGATAGCATCAACATATTTTTTAAGTTTTTCAATACCAGCCTCTGCTTGAGCCATTCTTTTTTTACCTTCCCAAGAGAAAGGTTTTGTAACAAATGCGATAGTCAAAATGCCTAAATCTCTAGCAATTTGAGCAACGATTGGAGCTGCACCAGTACCTGTTCCGCCACCCATACCAGCAGTAATGAACACCATATCGGCACCATCTAAAGCTCTTGTGATATCATCTTTCATTTCTGTTGCAGCTTTTTCACCAGTTGAAGGATCTCCACCTGAACCCAAACCCTTTGTTGTCGCAACACCTAATTGCAATTTGTTTGGAACATTACTATATGTCAAAACTTGTAAATCTGTATTCATCAACCAGAATTCAACGCCTGCAAGTTTTGCCTTAATCATACGGTTTACAGCATTTCCGCCGCCACCGCCGACACCAATAACCTTGATTCTGGTAGGATTTATATTCGATCTTTGATTATTATTATCATAATTTGAAACTATATTATCCATTGTACCTCCTACGTTTCATTTTTTATTTATATTATATACTAAAAAATTTACATTTCACGTATTTGAATATTTTGTAATAATATTCAAAAAAGAGTGCAACAGAAATTTTTCCAATATCTAGGCTTGTAAATCCAATTTATTCCCTTGAGATTTTGATTTTAGAGCTTGAGCTTTCATTTTAATCTGATTTGCTTGATTTGCAACTTTATAATCTTGACCAGACGGATCAGAAGGAGCTAAAGCAGCACGAATTACAGTATTAGCATGGTCAATTGTTTGTTGAGGATTCTTTTTATTCAAAACAGGCATCTGAATAGGCACATGTCCAGAAACAGGGATACCATCAGCATTTCGTTCAATTGAAATTGAACCAGCAAATACCCCACCAGCAGACTTGTGAGCCATCTCATGTGCGTAAATATGATTATAATTTCTATTAATAATCTCTTGTTTTGAAGCTAAATTTACTACCATACACACTCCTGCTATTATTGTAGCAATTTAATCTATTCATGTCAATTAGAATTTTATTTTGTAACAATATATTAAGAAAAGCATTAACATCCTCAAAACCTTATCCCAACGGACTTTAAAAAATAATAAGGATTAAAAAAAAATCATGATTTAGGCAATTCTCCCAAACAAAAAAACTTTATATAAACATATAGGTGGAAAACAATATAGAAAGTGGAAAGGAAATTACTATGTCAATTTCAAATTTAGGAGCTATTGGCTATCAACCCCAAGTAACGTCGTTCACAGCGAATAAGTACAATGGCCCAGAAGATTTTAAACCTGGTTTAATTATGCCAGAAAAAGAAGAAAAGAAAAACAAACATACCGTACTAAAAACAGTTGCAACACTTGCTGTTGTAGTTGGTGCAGCAGTTCTTCTTAAAAAACATGGAAAAACACTTTGGAACAAACTAAAAGGATTGTTTAATAAAGGCAGTAAAGTTGTAGGAGAAGGGGGTAAAACCGCAGAAACAACAGGAAGAAAAGCAATTGAATTTAAATCTGGGAAAGATTACATTGCCCCTGGAACTAAAATTAAAGTAAACACACCTGCAAAACCAGCTGCTGAAGTAGTAAGAAATATTGAAACCAGCACAGCAAATTCAAGTGCAAGAAAAGCAGTAGAACAAGCAATTAAAGACACTCCAACAAAAGCACAACAAGCTGCATACGATGAATCTATTAGATATGTAGCTCCAACAGCAGAACAAAAAGCCGCAATTAAAGCCAATAATGCAGTAGCAGCAAGAGAAACAGCAATTGCTCATCAAATCCAAAATACAGCTTCTCCAGAAAGTGTTAAAGCTTTGGAAAAAGCTCAACAAGGAATGTCAGAAGTTAACACAAGCCTAAATGGATTGTTTGAAAGTAACGGTGCAAAATTAACAGTAAAAAATGGTAAAATTGTAAAAATTCAAACACCAGACGGCAGAGCAATTACAAAAGAATTGAATATCGCAAAATATGAACACAAACACGGTATTGATTTATCAAAATTAACTCCTGCATCTGCGCCTAAAGCCAAACCTGTAACTCCAAAAGCTCCTGAAACTCCAGTTCCCGCTCCAAAAGCTGAAACAGCAGCTACACCAAAGAAAACCAAAGCTCAAGCTAAAGCAGAAGCATTGAAAAAGAAACAAATGGACGCAGCATGGAAAGAATATACTCAATCAAAAGCTCCATCCGCAGATGAAATTTTAGCTCAAAGACAAGCTGAATTGGCTAAATTGGACGCAAAAGCAGCTAAATCAAAAGATGCACAAGTTTCACAAGCATGGGCTGAACATTCACCAAAAGTTGAAACTCCAAAGGCGGAAGCTCCTAAAACAAAACAAAAACTAGAAGACCTCATCGCACAAAGCGAAGCTGATGCTACAAGAATCAAACAACAAAGATTGCAAGAAGTGGAGGAAATGATTGAAAAACAAAAAAAAGAAATAGATGCAGCATTAGCATTAAAAAAACAACAAATGGACGAAATGTGGGCAGCAGCAGGTTACTAAAAATTGCACCTAAATAAAAATTCCACAAACTTATAAAAACATCGATTGGCGATTTAATTTAATCTCTTTTATCTGAGAAAGATAATCCGAGTTAGTTAAGTCGCCAATTGATTTGTATAACTTCAATACACTTGTTTGAATATTTTCAGAATTCATTAAAATCATATCATTTGCCATTTCAACATTAGACATTGCAAGTCTTGTCATATCCCTAAATCCAGATGATGCAATTTCTAGAGCTAATTCATTATCACTCGCAGTTTTAAAAATAGCTTGAGCCACAAGCATCGGCATATGAGAAATCAAAGCGACAGCCTCATCATGCTTTTCAGGGGTTGTAACAACAGGTGTCGCCCCAAGTTTTTCAATAATAGAAATTAGTGTTTCATCATTCCCCCAAACAGGAGTAACAACCCACTTTCTACCACGAAACAACCCTTCCATAGAATTTTCAAACCCTTGATGTTCTGTTCCAGCCATAGGATGAGAAGGAATAAATTTATAAGGTCGTTTTTTCTTAGATACAAACTGTTTCAAGGAACAAACATCCGTTACAATAGTATTAGGGAGGAGAACATTTTCTAACTCATCTAAAACTTGAAGAGTTTTATTCATTGGAGAACAAACAAAAACAATATCACAAGTTTTCAAAATCGAAAAATCTTTGTATATTCCTGCACCATTTTGAGATTGAGAAACCGCAACCACGTCATAATTGAGTTTTTTTAAATCACGATAAATAGAACCACCAATCAAACCCAAACCAATAATCCCAATCTTCATATATCATCTCTCCTTTTTGAAGATAATATACCACAAAGACATTCCGACTTACATTATGCTATTACGTTGATTATACGAGATTGTATTATTCATGCGAAAGTCTATAATGAATATATTTTGCAATTTTTCCAATAGCAGCATCCTTTGCCTTGTAATCATTTGGCAATGAGTCTAGCAAAGCTTTCGCCTCTTTCAATACTTCTTTTGAGTGTTCTGGGTTAGTTCTTTTTAAAGCATTTGCAACACTAACCTTATCATACATCAGCTCTTTGATATAATCTTCTTTAGGTCTGAAAGTCCTTGTTTTAGACAATTCTTCGTAATTATTAATAATATTTTTAGTCGCTGTCATTTTAATATCTAAAGTATTAATATACTTTCCAAACTCATTATTCTCTTTTAGAACTTTTGCTAATTTGAAACCAAAAAAGACAATACCAAAATCATCTTTATCCTTAATTTTTCGATTTAATCCATTTCTCGTAATCATCATAGTATTTTCGAAATTTGATTTGTTTTTATCTAATAATATTGTATATAATTTACTTGTAAAAAATTCACCATTAACATTTTCAAGTTTGTCAATAAATTCAAACGTTTTAGAAATAAACACTTTTTCTTTAGAGTTCTTTTTAAATTCATCATACAAGCCAGAATAAAAATCCGTAAATTTTTCTTTTGTAATAGGTTCTTTATTCAATACACTATGTATTACTTTGTCAGAAGATAAATCAAAAACATTTTTCAATTCTTTAGGGTTCAACCCTTTATAATTCATGTTGAAAACTAAATCAGAAATTTGCTTTTGTGCAAAGGTCCTAATTCTACATAACTCTCGCTTGTCAACTATACTTGGGTCTTCATATAAAGAATTGATATTTTTATAAATTGCTAACAATCTCTTTTTATTTTCTTTAGGGTTAGCTTTTTCATTTTTCAAAACAATATCCAAATCTGTCCTAATTAACTTGAACAAATAAGCTTCTTTTGTATTCAATGACCGAGAAATAGTGTTAAAATTTTTACCTATGGTATCATAATTTTCACAAACATCTTTTAGTGCATTTCTTGCCATCGTCATATAAGTTAAATACTTATCTGGTTCTGTGTCTTTATAAAGATTGGCAAGTTCAGCTGCCCTTGTTGCAATATGCACACTATCATTTTGTTTTTGGGCACACTTGAGAGCTTTTGTAGTTATTGTTTTTAAGAACGGAATATTTTCTTGATTAGTTTTTATCAAAAAGCTATAAATTATTCCAGCAAAATTATTTTGCTGGGCTTCAATCATCCTTTGAGCAATATTGACAAATGTGTTATTGAAAAGAGTTTTCAACTGATTTGTATTACATTTTTCACTAACACGGTATAAATCATGTGCTAATAATTCAGGTTTTATTTGATGATCCTTAGAAAAAGGATTATAAATATAATTCTGCATTGTTTGCAATGTTTTTTGAACAGGAATCTCCGCAGAAGAAATTCGATTTATATTCATAGGTTTGTATATTCCTCTATTGTTAATTTATAGCTACATAATATACAAAACCTCTAAAAAATAAATTTGTTAAGTCAATTGATAAAAGGGTTGAAAATATTTATAAAAAATACTAAAAGTTATTTCAAGTATTTGTCTAAAATTTCTTGTTTTTGTTGCTTAGAATTATCAATAATTGTCTGTGCTTCTGCAATTTGTTTTTCTAATTCTTTGATTTTTGAAATTATTTGCTGCTGGGTTGTAATATCAGGAATAGGTATTTCTAAGTTCATCAACATCTTTTGAGTTAATTGATTTATTGACATAGTTGTTCCCAATTTAGCTATTTGTTGTAAATAGTTATCACTTTGCATCCAAAGATATATATATTTGCCAATATCGCTTCTGCAAATAGCCATAAACGCTCCGAATGTCATTGGTTCTACTAAGTTTTCTATGTAAGCAGATTTCCCCAAAAGTTTTTTAGAACCATTTCTTACACATATTAAAACATCTCCGTTTTTGACAAAAAGATTTTCTCTGATCTTACAATTTACGCGGACTTGGTCGGAAAAATCTAATTTTCCATTTTTAATATTTGAAGAACGAAGAACTAAAATGCCATTATTATCAATGCTTTCTGGTTTATACGTTAAGCCTATATATGATTCGCAAACTTGTTCCAATTTTTTTACATCACCATATATATTATTTAAGATATTTTTTATTTTGATTTGTAAATCATTGATTTTTTGATTTGCCTTTTTAGTCTGAAGTTCAATGTTTTCAATCTCATCAACAATTTTTTGCTGAATATCCAATGGAGGAAGTGGTAATTGAATGCTCTTTAAATTAGCTTGATTTAACTTTGGAACATTTTGTCCAGTTATATATGAAGATAAGTCATATTTATTTACGATTTCAATCAAATATTTATCTAAAATTTTATTTCTGTTTGGTCTTAATACATGTGCATGGTTATTGACCCAAGTCTTACCCTTGATTGAAAATGCAGAATTTTCATTTGCACCCCATTTAGCACCATCTTCTCCAATTAATACAAGTTGTTCATCAAATATGTGTTTTTCAACATAATCTATAATACCAGTTGCACCATAGTATGGTATATTTCCTGATATTCGCTCATTTTTGCTTAATGGAACACGCATGTTGTCTAAAATTTCAACAATTTCACCTAGCTTATAAAGTTTAAATCTACTACTAATTTTTACTTTTTTTTTAGAACTTAAGTTAATATTTTTTTCAAAATCTACTCTGTCAAAAGTCATCATATCAAGCAAATTAACCCTTGAAATATTATCTTTCAATGAATCATCAATTTCTGATGTTGTATCACCATTAAAGGCTCTATAAATATAGGTACTTGCTTTTTGTGGATTGTCAAATGTGTTCATATCAAACAAATGAGTACACTCGTCTATAGATTTACCTCTTTGTATTGCATGAATTCCTTCTGAACCTCTACGATTAGAAAATTCATAACCTAAAAATTGTTTTTCAGCATCTTTTTCACCAGTCTTAACTGTTACAATTTTTTGAGGATAAGCTAATATAAAGTAATAAAGTTTTTCTTTTTCAATTTCTAAAACTTTATTCCAAAATTCTTTATCAGATTTTGATTTGATTTTTTGAGAATACTCTTTAAAAATATCATGCTTTTCAACTTTATTATTAGGTTCTTTGTTTAACAAAGTTAAGTAATCATCAATAGTTAAATTTTCCCAAACATAACTAACATATTTAGATACAGGAGTTTCAATATTATTAATTGTTACATCATTTTTATCAGTGAAGAATTTATCAACTGATTTTTGAAGATTTATACAATCGTAGTTATTTCTTCTTCTCAAGAATAATACAACCGTATTTGTACCAGTTGCCATAAATGTATTTGAGCCTAATTCTGTTATAGCAACAATTTCAAAATATTTTAACAATAATTCTCTTGTTTTTGTATAAATACCAGTGTTAGTAAGAATTGAACTTGGTAATATTACACCTGCAATACCTCCATCTTTAAGTAGTTGTTTTGTTCTTTCAACGAACAAGCACTCAATTTCCGAACTATTATCAGTTAGGCAATCATATAAGTCAAAATCTTTTTCTGTGTAAAATTCCCTTGTAGTTTGCTTAAATGATGAAACAGAATAAGGTGGATTTGAAAGAATTATATCAAATTGTTGATTATCCTTTGATTTATTATCCTCTTTTTTTAAAATACCTTTATAATCTTTTGTATTTGCAAAATTTCCTAAGCCATCACTTAAAATTACATTAGCTAAACCATCACCATGTAAATAGCAACCAACTTTACCGACTTTTACAAGTCTGTAATCTTTTTCAATGCCATAAATATATTTGGTTGCCCACTCATAATTTGCATTTTGCCAAAACATTAAATCTTTTTTTGTTCCTAGAATATATTTGTTAGGGTCTTTTTGGTCTATGATGTTTTGAACTTCATGCATATATTCGGTTATGAAATGTCCACTGCCTGCTGCATAATCAATCATATATGGTAATAATTCACCATTTTTTGATTTTAAATGTTCATCAATGATTTTTTCTAATGGTAAACTTTTAATAATAAATTGAGCAATCGGAACTGGAGTGAAAAATTGTCCAGCCTCTTGTTTTAAACCTGTTGTTAAAAGCAATTCAAAGAAATCGGATAAATATTGTTGACGTTTGTTATATCTTATACGATAACCTTGTAAAAGCTCAACAACTTCTTTTACAATTTTTGCATTTTCAACAAAAGAATCATGGTCATAAACCTCTTTTATTGCAAATTCATTATTCTTTTCAAGTCTTAAACGATTAATTTGTTCTTTTAATTCTTTTCTAGTATTTTCATCAAGGAATTTGTATTTATTTTCAAATTCTTCATTATTAAAATCACTAACTTTGCGGTCAAGAAAATTAAGCATACCATTTTTGTATAAATCAGTTAAACGTAACTGAAATTTTACATGGTTATCAAAACCTTCTTTCCATTGAAAATCAAGTTCTTCACCCTCTTGCTTAGATGTTTCATCATATACTTTACATAAAAATAAAGTAAATATTTTATTGAAGGCATTTCCTTTATCAGAAACAACATTATGTCTTAATATTTCTAAAAATTGATTAAAAATAAAACTTGAATCTTCTTGTGTTATTGGTTTTAAATCGCTTAAAGTCAATGCTTTACTTTCAAAACAGTAAGGTTTAACCCAATCTTCAAAAATACCGTTATCCTTTGCAAGTTTATTCCACTTTTCGTAAAAATCTTTTACATCACCAGTTCTATAATCGTTTTCAATTTTTACAATTTCGTTTTTATATACAACATTGTCATCTTGCAATTCTGAAGCATAAAGCATAATAATATCTGCTTTATTGCTAAATTTAAAGTATGTGAAAAGTTGTCCGCCATCTTTGTACATTCTAGCAACAGCTTTATCAAATTCTTTCCCGAAAGTTTTGCACTCAATCAACAAATATTCAGAACCATCATCACGAGTTACGCAAATATCAAGTCTGCCCGATGTACCATGTCCTGCTGCCCAAGTTTTTTCTAAGATAATATTTTGAGGCTTGTATCCTTTTTCTAATAGTCTGTCAACACATTCCAATACAACCCAATTTTCAGCTTGTGAAAAATTCTGGGTTGTTCTGCAATCCGCACCTATTAAATGCCCATAACAAATTTGTTCTTTTGAAAAATCAACTTCAACAGAATAATTATGTTGTTGGTACTTTTTCTCATAAATTCCAACGGTATTGTCTTTAGGCATAAAGCCTAATTTTGATACAAATGCCTTCTTATCCATAAGTTACTTAGTCCCATATGAAGCATACCACAAACTTTATAGGATTTCACCTTGTTACATTATTTAACAATTGGCATCAAACAGACAAATCCTTAACAATAAAAAAGAGCCCATAAGAACTCATATTTTAATCATGGTGGAACTTCACATACGGATTAACACTCCAAACTCGCCAAATCGCACCAATCTTGGAATTGATTTAAATAGAGATTATAAATTCTTCTATTCTCATTTTCTTCATCTATTATACTTTGTTGCATAACTTTATATTTTGCGATTGCATCTTTACGCATTAAATTCATTGCCTTCTCACGTGGAGCTTTATATTTACGATACTGTTCTTGTTCAAATTCTTCTACAAGTTGGTTTAAATTTGCTTTTTTATCTTTCTTTAAATCAGTAGCTATATTATCATTATCAAAATACCTATTTAGAACTTTTTTTATTAATTTTCCATAAGCAACCTTACTATCTTGTGATGGTTTTGATACATTCGCAATTTTTTCATCTGTGGATAAGATAACCGAATCAACACTCGGTTGACTAGTTAATTTTAAATTTTTATTTAGAAGCTTTTTAGGTAAATTTATTGTACTCTTTGCTTTGTTGTTAGGTAGAGAACTAACAGATTTTCCAAAACATTTATTTGAAGAATTCTGAATATATGGATTTACAGCTTGAATAATATTAAATCTTAAATTAGAAAAATTTGGTTGACGAAACATATACATACTCCTAACATCATTAATACGAAAAAAGAGCCTTAACGGCTCTTGATTTTAAATGGTGGAGGATAGGAGATTCGAACTCCTGACCCCCTGCGTGCAAAGCAGGTGCTCTACCAGCTGAGCTAATCCCCCATTGGCTCTCGCCTTTGGTGTTTTGCTTTCACTCCACAATATTTATTATACATGGGGAATTTTTTTTGTAAAGGGGTTAATCAAAAAAAATTTTGCTATTATTTTTAACCATTAAATTATTAATATAAAACGCAGGGCAGAAATTATTCTGTCCTGCGTTAATTATGTATTTTTCACTGCAAACTATTTACAACCAAGTGGCAATGAAATATCTTTTGCGTGTTTAAACTCAATTACAGCTTGTGCCGCTGCAAGTCTTGCTTGAGGAACTCTGAAAGGAGAACAAGACACATAATTCAAGCCAATTCTATGACAGAATTTTACAGATGCTGGATCTCCGCCGTGTTCACCACAAATTCCACGTTTCAAGTGAGGACGAACTTTCAACGCTTTATCAAGAGCAATTTTCATCAATTGTCCTACACCTTCTTGATCAAGAGTTTGGAACGGGTTAGCTGGTAAAATCTTTTGCTCAACATAATTTTGCAAGAATTTCCCTTCCGCATCATCTCTTGAATATCCAAAAGTCATCTGAGTCAAATCGTTTGTACCGAAAGAGAAAAATTCTGCGTGTTCAGCAATTTGATCAGCGGTCAATGCTGCACGAGGAATTTCTATCATTGTACCGAACATATATTCAACTCTTACGCCTTTTTCATCCATAACTTCGTTTGCAACACGTTCTAGAACTCCTTTAACAGTTTTAAGTTCATTTACATGTCCAATAAGAGGAATCATAACTTCTGGTTTTACATTCAATCCTTCTTTTTTCAAATCACAAGCGGCACTAAAAATTGCTCTAACTTGCATTTCATTAATTTCAGGATAAGTTAAACCTAAACGGCAACCTCTTAAGCCCATCATTGGGTTAGATTCAGACATTGCTTCCACGATGTTTAGAAGTTTTTCGTCTTCAGCGGAATCTTCACCTTTTGCCTTTTTAGTTGCAACTTTTGCAATTAATTCTTCTTTATCTGGCAAGAATTCGTGTAGAGGTGGATCCAAAAGTCTGATTGTCATAGATTCTTCGCCTAAAGCTTTGAACATTGCGTAGAAGTCAGAATATTGCATTGGAAGAAGTTTAGATAAAGCTTCTTTTCTAGCTTCAGAAGTTCCAGCAACAATCATCTTTTGTACCCAAGGAAGTCTTTCTGGATCCATAAACATATGTTCTGTTCTACACAAACCAACACCTTCAGCTCCTAATTCAAGTGCTTTTGCAACATCTGCTGGAGTATCAGCATTCGCTCTAACTCCAAGAAGTTTAATTCCATCAACCCAAGCGAACAACTTATTAAAGTTTTCGTCCATTGTTGGAGGAACAAGATGAATTGCACCATCCATAACTTCACCAGTACCACCATCAAGAGAAATAACATCATCTTTATGATAAACAGTTCCATCTCCTGCGGTTAAAGTCTCGTTTTTCAAGTCAATTGACAAATCTTCACAGCCAGCAACACAAGGTTTACCCATACCTTTTGCAACAACTGCTGCGTGAGAAGTCATACCGCCACGTAAAGTTAAAACACCTTGAGATTCAATCATACCGTGAATATCATCTGGGCAAGTTTCGATTCTTACTAAGATAATTTTTTCACCATTTTTACCACGTTCAGCAGCTTCTTCGGTATCAAAAACAATTTTACCAACAGCAGCCCCTGGAGAAGCAGCAAGACCTTGAGCAATTTTGTGAGCTTCTTTTTTTGCTTTTGGATCAAAATCTGGCAATAAAACTTGGTACAATTGGTTTGCATCAACAAGCTCAACAGCTCTTTCCTTGTCGATAATACCCTCTTCGCACATTTCAACAGCAATTCTCACAGATGCCTTAGCTGTTCTTTTACCGTTACGAGTTTGCAAAATCCATAATTTACCTTTTTCAATCGTAAATTCCATATCTTGAACATCTTTATAGCCTTTTTCAAGCTTTTTCGCAATGTCTACATATTGTTTATAAAGTTCTGGCATTTCGTGTTCTAACTCTGCAATAGGTTTTGGAGTTCTAATACCAGCTACAACGTCTTCACCTTGAGCGTTAGTCAAATATTCTCCATAGAATTTATTTTCACCTGTTGATGGATTTCTAGTGAATGATACACCAGTAGCACAATCATCTCCCATATTTCCAAATACCATTGTTTGAACGTTTACAGCTGTACCATAGTTATGGTCAATTTTGTAATGTTCTCTATAAGCAACAGCTCTAGGAATATTCCAAGAACGGAATACAGCCTCAATAGATTCTTCTAACTGAACATATGGATCTTGAGGAAAATCTTTTCCTGTTTCTTGTTTAATCAATACTTTATATGGTTCAATTAAAGATTTCCAATCTTCTGCATTCAAATCAGTATCAGATTTATAACCTTTTTCTTCTTTAATTCTATCTAGATAATCTTCAAATTTTTGTCTATCAATTTCCCAAGCAACAGAACCAAACATTGTTAAAAATCTGCGGTAACTATCATAACAGAATCTAGGATTGTTTGTTAATTTAATCATTGCTTCGACAGTTTTATCATTCAAACCAAGGTTCAAGATTGTTTCCATCATGCCAGGCATAGAAAGCCTAGCACCAGAACGAACAGAAACTAACAATGGATTTTCAGAATCTCCAAACTTTTTGCCTGTTTGAGCTTCTATATCTTTCAATGCAGTTTTAACTTCATCCATAAGTCCTTTTGGCATTGTATTATTATGGTTAATATAGTCCATACATGTTTCAGTTGTAATTGTCAATCCTGGAGGAACAGGCAAGCCAAGGTTTGTCATTTCTGCCAAGTTAGCTCCTTTACCGCCAAGCAAGTTTCTCATTTCTGAGTTTCCTTCTCTGAATAACCATACACGTTTTTCTGTCATAATTGTCTCCTTTAATAAACTAATAAACTTGCAGATAACTAATATTTAAAATAATATCATAAAAATTCTCGTGTTAATAAAAATTTTTATTTTTAGAAATAATACATCTCTGGGTGTTGTTTTATTTCTGGAATTTGCTTCCTTAGCGCAAAACGCTGATACTTTGAGTCTTTTTGCAAAACAACTTTATCCATTTGTTCTATTGTGTTATAGCCCATTTTTCTTGCTATGTCATTAATCCTTGCGAATTTTGCACGTTTTTGTTCTGGATTAAGTTTAGAAAAATCAGCTTGAGCTTCCTCTAAATAATTATTTAAGCCGAAATTGTACAGTTTATTTTGCAAAAATTCAACTTTTGCAATTGCATTTTGATATAATTTTTCTTCATTCAAGCCTTTGGATTGAGAAACTACACCCTTTATTCTTAATCTATCAATCATTATCCCTAAGTCTGTAACACTTGTTGTTATAGGCAATCTAGCAAAAAGTGTCGCAATATATTTATCATCTAAAGTTGAAAAATCTTGCGTTTTTAATATATTTTCAAAAATCGTGTTTGCAAATATTTTTTCTGAATCTTGAGGTAGATTTTGTGGTTTCAACTCTTCTGAGGAAAATTTTTCATAATTTTGGAGAGTTGCAATTTTTCTATAATGAGGCACAAAATCATCTCCCAATCCCAACATTTTTCTAACTTTTGGGAATGCTTTATCTATCAAATCAGATTTTGCTTCAGAAACAAGATGACGTGTTTCTGTAACAATCTTTGAAAATCTTAACGCCACTTTTTGAACGCCTTGAGCAAACTCTTCTTCTTGCATTTGTTTCATTGAAATAGATGCAGACTTAACATTTTTATCCACTTCTGTACTTAAAGTCGCAATCAGGTCCTTATGTTTGTCATTTTTAAATTTAGGGAAATGAATTAAATCTCCATTAGATAAATCTCGATGATACCTATTTAGATTTAATTTATCCGCTAAAGCTTTTTTCACCCCTAAAACTTCTACCATATAAGAATCAAAATCAGTTGCCCCAGGTCTATGACATTGATTAACACTCTGCTGGATTGTATCAAATCCTTTATCTTGAGCAATAATTAAATCTTCTATGTTTTCAGATTTTTCCAAATCACTCAAAATTTCAGTTGGTTTAATCCAACGATTTTTCTTATATTCTTGAACGGATTTATTTAGTCCTTTAAACTCTTCTTTAATAGATTGTTTTACATCTGTTGAAAATTCTTGTACACTTTGCGATATTTTAGAAATTCTATCTTTTGCAAGTTTTTTCAAAAACGCACTGCCACTTGGCTTTTTAACTCCATAATAAACTAATAATGCTCCACCTGTAATCATTCCAAAAGGGAAAATCTTTTTTGCTTTCTCTTCAAAAGAATTATTTTTATCACCTTGGAATTTTGGAGTTTTATTCTCAGCCCTTTGTGGTATCACAAAAGAATTTACTGCCCCTATTTTTTCAGTAATTAAATCCACCATAAAAAGACCCTTATTTTAGTATAGGATATTAATACCGCAAAATAAAAAAATTTGCTATATGTTACAAAATATTATAAAATCAATACAAAAGAGAGGTATATTATGCAAAAAACTATTTGGGAGAAATACGCAGAAGTTCTTGTAGATTATTCTACAAATGTACAAAAAGGAGATTTAGTTGTAATCCGTGCAGAATCAATGTACGCAAAAGAATTGGTTCGTGCCGTTTATAAAAGAGTTTTAGAAAGAGGAGGAAATCCTGTTGTCAGAACATCTTTTGGCGATATGGCAGAATTATTTATTAATAACGCATCAGAAGAACAGCTAGATTATATTGACCCAATGACTAAACTTGAATACGAATCCGTTGACAAATATATTTCAATCGGAGCTCCACTAAATACTAAAAATATGGCAAGGGTTGATTTAGAAAAACTTTCTCGCAGAGGGAAAGCAACTAAACAATTATCTGAAATTTTGATGAAGCGTTCTGCTGAAGGTACAGCGAAATGGGTTATTGCAGATGTTCCAACCCACGCTCTTGCTCAAGAAGCAAAAATGTCTTTTGATGAATACTCAGAATTTTTGTTTAAATCTTGCTATCTAGATTTAGACGACCCTGTTGCAAAGCTAAAAGACCTCGATGAAAAACAAACGAAATGGGCAAATTATTTGAATAATGTAAAAGAAATTCATATCACAGGTGAAAAAACAGATATTAAATTTAACGTTGAAGGAAGAAAATGGATAAGCTGTTCTGGAATGAATAACTACCCTGATGGAGAAGTATTTACTTCACCAGTAGAAGACGGAATCAATGGGGAAATTTATTTTGATTATCCTCAAAATTATAGAGGTAATTCTGCAAACGGAGTTCATCTATGGATAAAAGATGGTTTAATTATTAAAGCAGAAGCCGAAAGAGGAGAAGAATTTTTACACGCAATGATAAATATGGATGATGGCTCACACGGAATTGGAGAAATTGCCATCGGCACAAATGAAGAGATCCAAGAAATCACTGGTAACATCTTATTTGACGAAAAAATCGGAGGAGCAATTCATATGGCTGTTGGAGCATCATACCCTGAAACAGGTGGGAAGAATGTATCAGGCTTACATTGGGATATGATTAAAAACATGAAAAATGGGGGAAAAATATACGCCGATGGAACACTTATCTATGAAAATGGGAAAATGTTAATATAATTTTTCATTTTATACTTTTACATATTAAAAAATCCTCAAATTATTTTGAGGATTTTTTCTCAAGTAGCAAAATTTATTTTTAGGGGGTTTAACACATGCAAGAGTATAAAAATATAGGGGGTATGTATGCAAATTTCACGAGTACAAGCTAATTATTTTACTAATTATCAAAATAATAATATTCGTACAAATACAAAATCACAAACACCTGCTGCGAATTTTAACCGAGCAGAAAGTAGCAATCCATTTGCGAAAGTTCCAGTAAATTACAGATATGGTGCAAATATTCACTTTGGAGAATATATTGACCCAAACAGAACAGTCCCTCACGTTGATTATGAAGAATATTTAGCTCTAAAACCCGCAGCAAAAGAAAGATTAAAAAGAAGATACCAGACCTTTTTATCTAAAAAAACAAATCTCAAAGGATTATTTGATAATAAATACACTACAAATCCTCTTTCAAATGAAAAAACAGTAGAAGCATTTTTTGATGTAGCCCAAATGTATAACAAATACAAAGGTCAACCAATTATCTGTTTAGGCAGAAGCCCAAAATGGTTCTTAAATACTTCTCTATGGATGAAAGATGGTATTGATGGATACGATTTCGTTGCTTTTTCAAAATATTGGTACCGTCCAGATCCAATTGATGGAGTAAAACTAATTCCAAGTATGGCTCCAACTGAAAAAGAAATAAAATCATATAGAAAATATTTAGATAGAGTTCAAGCTGATCCAAAATCTATTGTTGCATTCCACGAAGCCACTGGGAAGAAAACAATTATCACAGACTTTATCGCAACAGGTAAAGGAGCTGCTTCGTTCCTAGATGTTATGGGACATTATGCAAAAGATGAAGGGATTTTAGAAAAATTTGCCAAATCTATCGAAATTGTAGGAATTGGCTCTATTGATTATCTAGAAAGTTTAAACCCGTACATCGAAGAGTTTTCAGAACCAAGCGTTCCTCTACCTCCAATATTACAAAAATATGGAAGAGATATTAAACAACACTTCTACAATATCAAGAATTTCGAAATGTTTAAAGATATGTTGATGAACCAAAACGTGAATGAATGCCGTTCTACATACTATCCACATCAAGCTTGGACAGTTTATCAACCTGATAAATTTAAAACAGGTTTGATTAAAGATATGAGTAAGGTTAAAGAAATTCGAGAATCAATTCCAACTACAAAAGGAGATTGTATGTCACACTTTAGCCCTGCAATGTTTGATTTCAGAAATTTGTTGAGCTTCCACATTTTTGACGAATTAGATAAAGCAAATCTTCTAATTGAAAAAGGAGATAGAGAAAAAGCTAAAAAAAGATTCAAAGCAACAAAACGATTTGTTCGAGAATTAAAAAAAGCTATGTAAGATACTAAAAAGCCTCGAAATAATAACGAGGCTTTTTGTTTGTCGAAATAATAATAAAAGAACCGATTTGAATAAATCGGTTCTTTTGTACTTTGTATGGTTTGTAAAGATTAACGTTTTGAGAATTGGAATCTTTTACGAGCTCTTTTTCTACCATATTTTTTACGTTCTTTAACACGTGGGTCTCTTGTTAAAAGACCTTCTAATTTTAGAACATTTTTAAATTCTTCATTAGATTTAACCAATGCTCTTGAAATACCGTGTCTGATTGCACCACATTGAGATACAACACCACCGCCAACAGCTTTAACTCTAACGTCAAATCTGTCTTGAGTTTCAGTTAATACAAGTGGTCTGTAAACTAACATTTCGATAGCTGGTCTGTTGCCGATATAATCAGCTAATTTTTTACCATTAACGAAAATTCTACCGCTTCCTTTAACCAATTTTACAACTGCAATAGAGGTCTTTCTGCGGCCAGTAGCCATAATATCTTTATCTGCCATTATTTAGCCTCCTTTTCAAGTACAACTGGTTTTTGAGCAGCATGTGGATGCTCAGGACCAACGTAAACTTTTAATTTGTTGAATTGTTCAGCACCTAGAGTATTGTGTTGTAACATACCACGAACAGCATGTTCAATAACGATTCTAGGATCTTTTTCCATCAATTCTTTGAAGCTTGCAGATTTCAATCCACCTGGGTAACCAGTGTGGTGTAAATAAATCTTGTCAGTTTCTTTCTTACCTGTAACTTTCACTTTTTCTGCATTGATAACGATTACGAAATCGCCAGTATCAACGTTTGGAGTGTATTCAGGTTTGTTTTTACCTCTCAAAATGTTAGCAACTCTAACTGCCAAGCGACCTAATGTTTCGCCTTCAGCATCGATTACATACCATTTTCTTTCAACTTCTAGAGGTTTTGCTGAATATGTTTTCATTGCATTTCTCCGTTTTATTATTTTAATACATTACTTTCATTAGTGTTAATCCATACGGACTAACTGTCATTCCCGCCTTTGTGCGGTCTTTAGCATCCAAAACTTCTTTCATATGCTCTGGAGCTAAATTGTGTCCTTCTATTTCTAGAAGAGTTCCGACAATTGTTCTTACCATATTATACAAAAATCTATTTCCGATAATATCGATTGAAACTTTGTCGCCGACCTTTGAAACTGTTGCTTCATATATAGTGCAAATTTTGCTTGGGTTTAGCGTACCAGAACTTTTGAAACTAGAAAAATCGTGTTCTCCTAACAAATAATTCAAAGATTTTTGCATCCTTTCAACATCAGTTTTAAATTTCACCCTCAACAAATCTCCATCAAAAGCATTCTTACAACGACGATTTATAAATTCAAATCTGTAATGTCGCTTCTTAGCAGTTTTTTGAGCATGAAAGGAGTCATCAACTTCTTTTATTTCAGAAACAGAAATATCATCTGGTAAGATTTCATTTATAGAATAGAGAAACTTTGAAGCAACAATCGTTTCATCCGTATCAAAATGAACTACCTGAGCAAGTGCATTCACACCCTTATCTGTTCGTCCTGAAAAAATTGCCCTAATCGGTCGGTTATATTGTGAAGCGTTTTCTGAATTTTGTTCAGTGTATCGCTTGCCTAATATCAATGTACAAAGTGCTTTTTCTAGTTCGCCTTGTATTGTCGGAGCCTCTATCGGTTTGCCACCTTCGAGTTGAATTTGGCTCCCCGAATAGTTTTTCCCGACATATTGAACTGAAATTGCATATCGCATTCTGTAATTACACCAATTGAATTAGTGCCATTTCAGAAGCGTCACCACGTCTTGGTGGTAAGTGGTAAATTCTAGTGTATCCACCATTCTTTTCAGAATATTGTTTACCAATTACTACAAACAATTTTCTTAAAACTGTTTGAGAAGCTAATTTTTTATCAGCTTGTGGTGCTTCAAATACTTCTCCAGTTGCCAAATCCATATATTTACCAGTTTCTTTGTTGTAAATATATTTAGCAGCTTGACGGATTGAGTTTAAATCGCCTTTTTTTGCAAGAGAAATAACTTTTTCAGCATATGGTTTCAATGCTTTTGCACGAGCCAATGTTGTAGTTATTTCACCGTTTACAAAAAGTTCAGTAGCTAAAGAACGCAACAAAGCCTTTCTTTGGTCTTGCGCTTTTCCTAGCGTATGTTTTTTTGTTTGGTGTCTCATTTTTTTATCCTTTACTTAATTAATTGTATTGTCATTTCTTAATCGAATTAACCGATTAAATCTTCTTCTTCAACTGGGCTTGGAGCTAAGTCTAAACCGAAGTGGTGAAGTCTTTCAATAACTTCGTCAGATGATTTCTTTCCGAAGTTTTTGATATTTAGCAAATCATGTTCTGATTTTTTCAATAATTCTGCCATTGAATTGATGCTTGCTCTTTTCAAGCAATTGTAAGCTCTTACAGACAATTCCAACTCTTCAATTGTCATTGAAGGAGTTTCTTCTTCTTCAGCTTCTTTTTCTTCAACTTGTGGCAATGGAGCAATTGCAGGTTGACCTGTAATTGAAGCAATTTGCATAAAGTGTTCGATTAAAAGATTTGAAGCTTGGCTTAGAGCATTTTGAACATCAATTGATCCGTTAGACCAGATTTCAAGAGTTAATTTATCGAAGTCTAATGCGTCACCAACACGAGCACTTTCTACATTGTAGCTTACACGTTTGATTGGCATAAATGTTGCATCGATAGGTAGAACATCAATTGAAGCTTCTTTTGCATCTCTTGGAACATCATGCGGAACATATCCTTTACCTGTGTCAACAATAACATCAGCGTGGAATGAACCACCATCAGCTACTGTACAGATTAACCAGTCAGGGTTAACTACTTTAACGCCAGCAGGTAATTGAATATCACTTGCTAATACAGGACCAGGTTTATCTACATCAATTCTTAAGTGTTGTGATTCTTTAGAATCAGTTTTAACAACTAAACCCTTTAAGTTTAACATTACGTCAATAACGTCTTCTAAAACACCAGGAATTGCTGTGTATTCGTGAGTAATACCTTCGATTCTTGCACTTGTAACAGCTGTACCTTCTAGACTTGATAATAATACACGTCTTAGAGAGTTACCGATAGTAGTACCGAATCCTCTTTCTAATGGTTCAATTACAAATTTACCGTATTGTGAACCGTCAGAACTTGTCGCTGTATCAACACATTTAATTTTTAATTCCATTATTTTATTCTCCTAGTTAAAATCTACTTAATTGCTAGTTATTTAAGCGAATGCTTATCTACTTACAATTCCTACTTAGAATAATATTCGATTACAAGTTGTTCCTTGATTTCTGGATCTAATTCTTCTCTTTCAGGAATTCTGTCAAATGTAATTTTCAAAGCATCTTTATCGATTGTCATCCAAGCTGGAGCACAAGCCATATCGATCATTTCCATTACATCTTTCAAGTATTTAGCACTCTTTGATTTAACTGTGATAACATCACCTGGTTTTACTAAGTATGATGGAATATCAACTTTTTTATCATTTACAAGAACGTGACCGTGGTTAACGATTTGTCTTGTTTGTTTACGAGTGATACCGAATCCTGCTCTGAATAAGATGTTGTCTAATCTTGTTTCTAATAATTGAAGTAAGATTGTACCTGTAACGCCTTTTCTTCTAGTAGCTTCGTTGTAGTATCTAACGAATTGTTTTTCGCTCACTAGGTATGTGAATCTGATTTTTTGTTTTTCAGCTAGGTGAAGAGCATATTCAGAAAGTTTTTTTCTAACTGCACCATGTTGACCTGAAGCTGTTTGTCTCATAGAAGTTGTTAATTTTCTGTTTGACAAATCTTTTACTTTTTTATTTCTAAATAATTTATTAGTTGGTCCTGTATATCTTGACATTTTTTAATTTTCTCCTTTTCTTTGTGCGGGGCATCTATGGTTTGCGTTTGGACTATTTCGCAAGCCCCCGCTATGTAACTTTATATTTTTCGCAACTATGCGAATAGAGCATACTATACTCTACGTTTTTTAGGAGGACGACATCCGTTGTGAGGAATTGGAGTTACATCTTTAATTAATGTAATTTCTAATCCTGCTGCTTGGATAGCTCTGATTGCAGTTTCTCTACCTGAACCAGGTCCTTTGATATGAACTTCAACTTTTTTCATACCTTGGTCGATTGATTTTTTTGCTACCATTTCAGCTGCTGATTGAGCTGCGAATGGAGTGCCTTTTCTAGCACCTTTGAAACCTGATGCTCCAGCTGTTGCCCAGGCAATAGCATTACCTTGAGTATCAGTAGAAGTTACGATTGTATTGTTAAAAGTAGATTGAATATGTACAACCCCTTGCAATACATTTTTCTTTTCTTTTTTCTTTGTTTTTTGTGGTCTTGCCATTTTTTTATCCTTTATCTTTTTTTACTTTTCTTTCTATTATCCCGCCAATGCAATCAATAATTGCTTAATTTCTTACACATTTGTCTCTGTCACAACGGCGGTAATGTGTCGGCTAATGCCTATTTTTTCTTAGAAACTGGTCCTGTTTTCTTTCCACGTTGAGTTCTAGCATTAGTTTTTGTTCTTTGACCTCTGCATGGAAGTTTACGTTTGTGACGTAATCCTCTGAATGAACCGATTTCTTGCAATCTTTTGATGTTCATTGTAACTTCACGTCTCAAGTCACCTTCAATGTGATAGTTAGACAATTCGTTACGTAATAATTTAATATCTTCATCTGTTAGGTTATCTGTTCTTAAGTCTGGTGAAATACCTGTTGCTTCTAAGATTTTCTTAGCTCTTGCAGGTCCAATACCATAAATATAAGTTAATGCTATTTCCATTCTTTTGTTACGAGGTAAATCTACCCCTACTAATCTTGCCATTAATTTTTCTCCTTTAATTCTTGGTTGTTAGATTTTTTTGGGTATGAGGCATAAATACTTCCTCACCATCCACCGTAAAAGCTCGTGGATTCAGCCATTCAAATAAAAAGATTATCCTTGACGTTGTTTGTGTTTAGGGTTTTCACAAATAACAGCAATTCTGCCTTTTCTTTTGATACATTTGCATTTGTCGCAAATTTTTTTAACTGATGATCTTACTTTCATTGTTTTTTCCTTTTTATTTTGTATTGTACGTGAGATTTTCTGTAATTATTTAAGTCTGAAGGTAATTCTTCCTTTTGACAAATCGTAAGGCGTCATTTCAACTTTTACTCTGTCACCTGGCAAAATTCTAATGAAATTCTTTCTGATTTTGCCTGATATATGTGCCAATATTTCGTGTTCGTTTTCTAGCTTAACTTTGAACATTGCATTTGGCATGGATTCAATAATCGTACCTTCTAGTTCTATTACGTCTTTTGCCATATTTTCCTCATTTTCGGCTTGGTAAACTTTCGCACACTACATGCGATATTTTAATCTTACCTCTAAAATATTTGATTGCAAGCGATTATCTTAGGGTTTTAAGCTATCTTAACACTCAAAATTATATTATTGTTTTTATAAAAATACCACACAACTACTATTTTTAGATGTTAGCTGTAAACCTTACATAGTAAATACTTTAACATGATTGTAAATTTTTATTAACATTTTCTAATGTGCGTATTTTAAATTAAACAGTATGCCCGAATTTTGAAAGAAATTAATCTTCCGAAATAATTTGCACAGATTTTATTCATTATGATAACATGTTATGTATGGATAATATTGAGAGCGTTACAATAAAAAAAATGACCGCAGATGATGTTGACAAAATTATTGCAATTGAATCCGAAGCATACGGAGAACATCATTGGTCAAAAGATTCTTTTTTGAACGAAATCCACAATGAACTAGCTAGATATTACACATTATTTACTTCTTCTGGTGAAATCGCAGGATATGCTGGCACTTGGCATATTTTAGATGAAGCGCACATCACAAATATCGCAATTTCGCCTAATTATAGAAGAAGAGGATATGGAGAAGCTCTACTAAAAAGAGTTATTGATGACTGCTATACTGAAATGATTAAATACATAACATTAGAAGTCAGAGTAAGTAACACTCCTGCAATCAACCTTTATACAAAATACGGCTTTTCATCATTTGGGACAAGAAAAGGTTATTATCAAAACAACAACGAAGATGCACTTATTATGTGGACAAAAAACATCTTCTTTGACGAATACAAAATTCCATACCAAAAAACTATAAAAGAACTTGAAGGGAAAATTAACATACAATGACACAAGAAGTATTGATACCAAAAATGAGAAGGTTAGACAAACGGCATCGAGAAATAAAGATTCCGTTTATAAATCTTGTGCTTATTTTTTGTAGCATCTTATTCCTTATCGCAACAACTTTTGTAAACTTAAATATCAAACACTACATAATTCCGATTGATTTATTCACAAATAAGGCTTTGTGTTCAGATAATTTCATTTACAGCTTTTGGATAGTTCCTCAAATTCCAGCAGTAATGATGATTTGTTCAGTTTTAGGGAAAAGAATGGCTGTAACAACAGTTATGCTTTACATTCTAGCAGGATTACTATTTCTTCCAATATTTGGACTTGGCGGGGGAATAACCTATTTATCTGAATTTGGATTTGGGTACATCTTGGGATATATTCCAGCCGTTGTTTTTGCAGGGAATATATTGCATCAAAAATATTCTTTCCCAAATATGATTAAAGCATCAATTCTCGGAGTTTTGATAATTCACCTAATTGGAATTTTTTACATGTTGATAATTGCATTATTTAAACACGCAGATAGTTCATTTATAAGCGGGTGGATAGCTGCACAAAGTGGACTTAAGGTGCTATATGATATTATTATAAGCTTTTTAGCCATTATGATTGGGAAATATTTTCACGAATTTCTAAATTTTATTCTTGATTAACATCAAAAATATTTGCTCAAATCCACAAAATATGCTACAATGACCAGCATAAGGATAGAGTAGAGTTATGAATTTTATAAAAATATTATCAGAAGTACCAATAGGCATTGTTTTAGTTGTATTTATCGCATCTACAATATATTGTTTGGTTAAATATTTAGATACTGGAAAAAATTTGAATGTTTTAATTCAGTTTATTTCAACATTCAAGAGAAATGATTTGAACTTTAGATTCAAAGAGCTTGATACCTGGATGGCGTCAAATCCATATGTATCAGCAATTTGGAATGAATTTAAGAACACCCTTGTTTTTTCTGAATCCGTGGCATTAAAAACTCAAGGGAATGTAAAATATCAAGATATTTCTTCCACAGTACAAAATGTCCAAACGACGACTGACCCATTGTATTTTTTCAACGAAGAAACTCTAATCACTTCAAAATTCAACTCAAAATTAATTCAAACAATTCCTACAATATTAACAGGTTTTGGACCATTATTTACATTTTTGAACATTGCAATCGCATTTGGACAAATCGATTTTTCAACTCAAGAAAAAACTCTTGCTTCAGTTTCTGGATTTTTAGTTAGTATGCAAATGGCAGCTTTGGTTTCAGTAATTGCGGTAGGTTCATCTTTAGTATATTTAATGATTGAAAGAATTCTTTATAACAAATTGTGCAAAAATCCATTAATTACAATCCAAGAAATGATGGGGAATTTATTTGCAAGTATTACTTCTGAAAAATTCTTATACGAGCTTTTAAGGGAAACAAAAATCCAAAATAATAATTCCTCAAATCTCATCGATGGTATGCCAGAACAATTTAAAACAGCTTTCGATTCTAGTGTCGCAAGCAACCTCGTTCCATATTTGGAGAACTTGATATTTGGATTAAACCAATTAAATAAACAATTGAAAGAAAATGTAAAACTCTCAAAATCAGATGACGTAGATGAGTTATTTTAAAAAGTAAAAGGTCAAAATGGCAATTATATACAGACAACAAAATAAAGAAGATGACACATCTGGAAATATTTTCTGGGTGACAATGGCTGACTTATTACTGGGATTAGCCGTAATTTTTATTACGTTGTTTGTTCTTGCAATGACTGGATTTTCTCAACAAACAGTTCAACAACAACAAGTTCAAATGAATGTATCCGAAAAAATTAGCGAAGGAATGAAAAACTCTGACATTGACGCTGATATAGACAAAATGACAGGAGATTTAAAAATATCTGATGGAGAGCTTTTTGCCTTAAATAGTTCTGAACTCACTCCAGAAGGGAAAAAGTTATTAGACAAACTTGCTCCTATATATATAAATACAATTTTTGCAGATAAAGAACTAGCTGGACAAATTGATAATATAATTATCCAAGGGCATACAGATTCTCAAACATTCGCAGGGGTAAATTCTAAAGAAGAACAGTTTATGCGAAATATGGACTTGAGTTTGAGAAGAGCAAACGCTGTCGCTGAGTATATTTTTAGAACTCAATATGACAAAAAATATGCTGACGATTTTAGGAAAAAACTGGTTGTTGAAGGGAAAAGCTTTAATGAACCAGTATTAGTAAATGGTAAAGAAGATTTTGCAAGAAGCAGACGAGTTGAATTAAAAATAAAAGTAAAAAACTGGAATGTTTCAAAAGCATTAGGATTACGGAAGTAGGAAAATGATAAACGAACAAAATATATTAGAAACAATTAACATGATTAAGTTGTACAATCTCGATATTAGAACAGTTACACTTGCATTAAGCTTAAGAGATTGTATTTCAGAAGATATAGACAAACTTTGCGATAATATTTATAACAAAATAAAAAAATACGCAAAAAATCTTGTTACATATGCTGATGAATTGGCAGATGAATATTCAATCCCAATTATCAATAAAAGAATTGCAGTTACACCAATTTCATTTATCGGAGAAGCATGCAAAAACCCTGATTACGTTAGAATTGCACAAGTCTTAGATAAAGCCGCAAAAGAAGTTGGAGTAAATTTTGTTGGAGGTTTTTCTGCCCTTGTAGAAAAGGGATGTACAAAAGGAGATAACTTATTAATAGAAAGTATTCCCGAAGCCCTTGCAACAACAGAAAGAGTTTGTTCATCAATAAATTTAGCATCTTCAAAAGCTGGCATAAATATGGATGCTGTTTTGAAAATGTCAGAAATCATTAAAAAATCCGCAGAATTAACAAAAGACCAAGATAGCATCGGAGCAGCAAAACTCGTTGTATTTTGCAATGTCCCAGGAGATAACCCTTTTATGGCTGGAGCTTTTTGCGGAATGGGTGAACCTGAATGTGCATTGAATGTCGGAGTTTCTGGACCTGGTGTTGTAAGAGCCGCAGTAGAAGCATTACCTGACGGTGCTGATATGAGTGAATTAGCAAACAAAATTAAAGAAATTGCATATAAAATCACTTCAACAGGGGAACTTGTTGGGCGTAAATTAGCAAAGAAATTAGACATCCCATTTGGAGTAATAGATTTATCTTTAGCTCCTACTCCAGCCCCTGGAGATAGCGTTGCAGGGATTTTCCAAGCTATGGGACTTGAACACGCTGGAGCTCACGGAACAACCGCCGCTTTAGCAATGTTAAATGATGCTGTTAAAAAAGGTGGAATTATGGCAAGTTCACACGTTGGCGGATTATCAGGAGCATTCATCCCTGTTTCAGAAGATGCAGGAATGATTGAAGCCGCAGAAAAAGGATACCTTACTTTTAACAAATTAGAAGCAATGACTTCTGTTTGTTCTGTTGGTCTTGATATGATTGCTATTCCTGGAGATACCCCATCAAGTACAATTGCGGGTATGATTGCTGATGAAATGGCAATTGGAATGATTAACAAGAAAACAACAGCTGTTAGAGTAATTCCTGCCGCAGGTAAAAAAATCGGAGATTATATTTCTTATGGCGGACTTCTAGGCGAAGCTCCAATCATGCCAGTAAATGAACTATCTTCTGCAAAATTCGTTAATAGAGGTGGGAGGATTCCTGCACCTATTCATAGTCTAAATAACTAGGAAAGAGGTAAAATACAAATGGCTACGGCTAATTCAATATCAAAATTTGAAAACAGTTTAAGAGAATTTTTAATAAACGTTATGTCTGATAAGTATGGAGATACTAAATCTTATGCGTATCGCTATAACAACTTGAAAGTGTTTATGGATCCAAAACGTTGCTCAGACCCACACTTTTTCGTGAGTATTGGAATTTCCGAAGCAAATTTCTCTATTCTTGATGGCAAAAAACTTGATGGCGGACTTGGAGCAGAAGATGGCTATGTAAAAAGATGGAGCGACAGAGCAAACATCAACAATGAATTAAGAGCACACTGGAAAATAATTAAAGAAGCAATTGCAGCAGAACAAGAGGAAGATACAGGTAAGAAATCATCTGTAACTCTTCGTTTGCGTAGAGCCGAAAATTCTCAAGATAATTTGGATGTCGATATGACTGGTACTGGTATTGATAAAACTAAGCGAGAAGCTAAAACAAAACGCTTATTGAAAATGAAAAATAATGTGTTAGACTCAAACAAAAAAGGCGATAAAGACAAACCCAAAGAATAACGAGGAGGCTAAAAATGAAAACCCTTCATGAATTAGCAATCAAACTACAAGAATCAATTATTAAACAACAAGAAGATTCACACAACGCAGCAAATTTGAATGTAACGAAATATAATAACTTGAAAATTAGGATGGATACTCGTTATGCGTATCCTCATGCCATTATTTGCATCGGAATTTCAGAAGCAGTATTCAATATTGCAGAAGGGACTAAAACAGACGGCGGACTTGGACCAGATGAGAAATATGTAAAGAAATGGCTTGCTAACAGTACAGTCATTTCAGATTTAAAAGAAATTTATATTTCATTAGGAGAACTCGTAAAAGCCGAAGAACAAGACAAAGCTATTGCTCAAGAAGGGGAAGCTGACGAAGTTAAACGTGATGCCCCAAGGAAGAAAAAGAAATTTAGAAGTCTTTTAGATATGGCAATGCCCGTTGACGGAATTCCTGTTGATGGGGAAAATCTAGAAGATGATGACTCTGCGTATAATGTTGAAGTTGACCCAGAAGAGGCGATGTCAGAAGATAAGGTTTGTACTGAAACAGTAGATGAAATCAAAAAAGATTTGAAATCTTATTTAAAATCAATATTCAGATTAGGAAAGTAATTTCTGCATATATTATAAACAAAGCGGCGATTGGACATTCCAATCGCCGCTTCTTTAAAATATCTTTCTTTATTCCACACTCGGAATACTAATACTACGTTCCAAATGCAATATATCAATCATCTTATTCAACTTAGTAAAGACTTCTCTAAATTGCGGAATAGATAAACTTTGTTTACCATCACTCAACGCAGTTGCAGGATTGTGATGAACCTCTACCATAACACCATCGGCACCTACAACCAATCCCGCCTTAGCCATTGGCTCTATCAAATATCTTTGACCTGTACCGTGACTTGGATCAACAATAATTGGCAAGTGTGACAATTTTTTGATAACTGGAACTGCTGCAATATCCATCAAATTTCTAGTAAACGCATTATCAAAACTTTTCAAACCTCTTTCGCACAAAATTACTTGTTCATTTCCATTATATAAAATATGTTCCGCTGCAAGTAAAAATTCTCTAATTGTGCTTGCAGGTCCACGTTTCAAAACCACAGGTTTGTTACATTTTCCAACAGCCTTGAGGAGTCGGAAATTTTGCATATTCCTTGCCCCAACTTGGATTACATCCGCATAATCACAAACTAAATCTAAATCCTCAACATCCATAAGTTCCGTAACAACAAGAAGCCCTGTTGCTTCTCTTGCTTGAGCCAAGTACTTAAGAGCCTTTTCTCCTAAACCATCAAAATCATAAGGTGAAGTTCTTGGTTTAAAAGCACCACCTCTTAAAAACTGACAGCCTAATTCTTTAGCGGCAGTTGCGACCTCTAAAAGTCCTTCATAATCTTCTTCAACCGAGCAAGGTCCAACCATAAATACTGGTCTATTTGCTCCTCCAACTTTCACTCCATTAGAAAACTCAATAATGGTATCATCCGATTTTCTATCTCTTGATGCCAATCTAAAAGGTTCACGAATAAATTTAATTTGTTTAACGCCATCCATCGCATCAATTCGATTTGGAGAAAGAGTTGTTTTATCACCTAATGCGTCAATTACAGTATGCACATCTCCCTCGTGAACGATTACACGAAAGCCATGTTCATTCAATAAATCAGTTACAGCTTTTATATTTTCAGCCGTAGCATATCGTTCCATAATTATAATCATTGCTATTCATTCCTCATTTTGCATTAAGTACAATTATTAAAATTATAAAAAATAAAAAAAAATAATCAATTTATAATTTGGATGAAAAAAAATAAAAAAGTTCGTTTCCTCTAACGCATTTAGTAAGAGATACTTCGCTCAATATGACGAAATCACATATAACTAGTTTCGGAATCTCTATCTAAACAAACCCGTGAGAAATATTAAACGCTGATAAGCCCAAAAATGTTGCAGATGAGCCCAAAATTTCCTCGATTTTTAAAAGTCTATTATATTTAGCAATTCTCTCACCTCGAGAAAGTGAACCTGTTTTAATCAGACCACTATTAACCCCGACAGATAAATCTGCAATAAATGTGTCTTCCGTTTCTCCAGAGCGGTGAGAAATTACAGTTGTATAACCATTTGATTTTGAGAATTTTATTGCATCCAAAGTTTCAGAAAGAGTCCCAATTTGGTTAGGTTTAATCAAAACAGAATTAGCACAACATTTTTCTACACCCATTTTAATTCGTCGTAAATTTGTCACAAATAAATCATCTCCAACAAGTTGACACCTATTTCCTAACTGTGTTGTCAAAAATTCCCAACCAGCCCAATCTTCTTGTGATAATCCATCTTCTATCGAAACAATAGGAAATTTCTCTACCAATTTCGACAAAATTTCAACAAATTCTTCACTTGAATATCCTTGCCCACGAATATAGTATTTATTCCCATTAAAAAATTCACTTGATGCCACATCTAGGCAAATTTTCACGCTATCAGTTGAATAACCAGCAGTTAAAATTGCATCAATTAAAAGTTCAATAGCTTCAATATTAGTTTCAAGTTCTGGTGCAAAACCACCCTCATCTCCTACCCCAACAGATAATCCTCGTTTTTTCAAAATGGATTTTAGTGAATAAAAAATTTCAGCACCGATTTGAATAGCATGAGAAAAATTTTCAGCCCCAACTGGAGCAATCATAAATTCTTGAAATTCTAATTTGTTATTAGCATGAACTCCACCATTCAAAATGTTCATCATAGGAACAGGAAGAGTATTTCCGTAAATCCCGCCTAAATACTCATACAATTCCTGTCCATAATACTTTGCAGCAACTCTAGCACAAGCAAGTGAAACACCGAGAGTTGCATTTGCTCCCAATTTTCCCTTATTATCAGTCCCCTCAAGTTCAATTATTTTTTTGTCTATATCATATTGTTTTGAAACATCATCTCCAATTAATGCAGGTGCAATAATTTTATTCACATTATTTACGGCAACCATAACACTTTTACCGCCATAAATTTCAGAATTTTTATCTCGTAATTCTACAGCTTCAAATTTACCTGTTGAAGCACCAGAAGGAACAGAAGCACAACCTTTCCCTCCTGAATATAATTCAACTTCTACCTCCAAAGTTGGATTACCTCGAGAATCTAAAATTTGACGAGCATGAATATTTTTAATTGAAGATGACATAATTTTTCCCCTAAATTTTATACTTTTAATATAGGAAAAAATTAAACTCTCTTACAATTAGTAATACGTTTTAAGCCAGATGGTTATAAATTTCAGATGGAGCATTAATTAAAATAGTAGCACCATTTTCAAGTAAAAACTTTTCATCTCTAAAGCCCCATGTCACGCTTATACATGGCATTTTGGAGTTTTTAGCCGTCATAATATCCACATCAGAATCACCAACATATACAGCATCTTCTGGAGCAAAATTAAATTCGTTTAAAACAGAAATAACCGTATCTGGAGCTGGTTTTTTCTTAATTCCTTGAGCTTCATTTTCCCCAGCCGCAAAATCAATAAATCCTTCAAAATATTTTTTACACAATTCTTTTACAGCCAAATCAAATTTATTAGATACAACCGCAATTTTTATTCCTTTTGATTTTAAATTTGATAACATCTCGATTATGCCATTATATGGAGCCGTTTTGTTATACATATTTTGAGCATAATTTTCTTTAAAAATAGCTAAACATTTTTCAAAATTAGGATTATTTTTACCTTCAGGAATTGCACGTTCTATCAACTTTGCAACACCATTTCCAACAAACTGTCGAACCTCTTCAATAGTTCTTGTTGGATAACCAAATTTTGACAGTGCATAATTTGTGCTATCTGCCAAGTCATCTAATGTATTTAATAATGTTCCGTCTAAATCAAAAATTACAGCTTTTTTCATTATATATTCCTCAAAATTTATTATACCTCAAGAACTATTTGTGATAAATTATTTGTGAAAAAGAAAGAAGGTTTTTATGGACAAAATTACACTTGAACAAGATAAAAAAGGCGAACATTCAATCCTTTTCTTACTTTTGGGAGGGTTAGCAATTCTTGCCATCATCACTGGATTACTTACCAATTACAAAAATGAAACCCTTACCTGTTCAAAATCCAAAGATATTTGTACCGTAGAAAAAATAAATCTTTTAAATGTTAAATCAACCAAAAATTTGGTAAAATATTCTGATATCGCAACCGTTGGATTTTTAAAACAAAAAGTTAAAGGTAATAAATATGCAAAAGGATATTCTTTTTATCTTTTGACTTTTATTTTGAAAGACAATAATCAAAAAGAGATTTTCAAAAGTGAATACTATGAAAAGGCCGACATAGACAATGATATAGCAAAATTAAGAAAACAAATGGCAGACCTAAATTCAGATATCGTTACCCTAAAAAGAGAATATTAAATAAGCCTAAAATCAATCTTTTGATTGTTTAATTTAAAATTTTTCATTCTTAAAATTTTGTCAAAATTATATCCTCAAGATATGCCATTAATACATACTATATCAGTATTTCAATTTTTATTTTTAAGAAATTAATGTCAAAAAATTTTCATATTTTCTTAAAATTTGGTATTTTTTCACAATCAATACATAAAATGGAGTAATTTTTGTCAAAAAATACATTATTTTAATGAAAACTTTTTCAAATTATTCGATATAATAAAGAAAAGTTTAGAAATGTTAAGCCTCGAAACAGTTGATTTAACAAGAGTTTTAAACTTTTATAAAAATACATATTCCATTAATTAAAAAAAAGTAGTAGTATAAAATTATGATTTTAAAGGAGGTTTTTAAAATGTTTACAAGCAGAAAAGAACAAAAAGAAATGCAAACTCAAATTATTGAATCAGCAGGTAAAATTTACAATTACCTATCTGACAAAGGTGAAGTTACAATCAACAAATTAAGAAAAGATATGGATTTGGATGATAACTTTACTTACATGGGTTTAGGTTGGTTATCAAGAGAAGACAAAATCTCTTATACTCAAAAACCAAAATCAGTTACAGTTAAATTAGTTTAATTTAATTGAAAACAAAATTCAAAAGGTCGAGCCAAAAGGTTCGACCTTTTATTTTTACATGTTTGTTAAAAATTTAAAAAGTGTTATAATCAATTCACAAGGAGATTTTATGAGTAATAATATTTTTAACCCAAAAGGAAGAATTGATAGAAGCACTTTTATTATAAATTACATTATTTTAACAACGTTATACATCCTTATTGGCATTGGTTTATTTACAATTGCTAAAAATAATTATAAACTTGCCTTGCTTCCTATTATTCCTTTATTTATGATGAAAATACTTTTTACTTTCAATTACAAAAAAAGAATTTTTGATTGTATAAAAAATCTTCAAGCATCCATAATTTTAGCTATCATTTTAGGATTTGATGCAGAAATTATTTCTCCACTTTTACCCAAAATTGGAAATTCTGTTTGGTTATTTTTCTTGACAGTCGTGCTGTTATTCGTTGTACCACCAGCAATTCTAGTTTGCATTCCATCAAGAGAAGACTAAACTTCCATGTCCATTCCGCCACCAGCAGATTCTTTTTCAATCGCCGTTAAATAATCATCATCAACGGCTTCAGTGTATTTACTCAAACGTTGATTTAAATCATTTAAGGTTTCTGCTCTTTTTTCAGCTTTATTTATAAATTTTATTTTGCTAGGGAAAATAAAACCTTGAGAATAAACTGTATTTTCTAAAGGTTCACTGCCATTATCAACAACTTCAGCTGCTAAAGCTTTGCGATGATTGCATTTTCTAATAATAATATCCACAGGATTCTCTGCTTGTCTTTCAACAGCTTCATCAAAAGAATTCCAAAACTTTATAAAACTACTATCAGAAAGGCCTGCTGTTTGTTTTTTAAGAATAGCTTTTGCATTTGGATCGATTTTGATTGCCATACCAAAATTTGGCGATTGATAGTTTGGATTGAAATTTACGTTCATATAAACTCCTTATTTTTTTTAATTAAACCTATTTTACATTCTATTCTAATACTCATAAAAATAAATTTTGCTACATTGTAAATAATTATTAAATATAGCAATTTTTAAAATTTTGAGGTGTTTATAATAACATAGGCAGAAAAATAAAGGAAGGCTATGACTGATTCAAATTTATCTATTGGGAATTTTAATCCCAATATTAAACCTCTTGAGAATGAAAAGCAAAATAATGAAACCAATGCGACAAATCTTCTAAAACAAGATGTTCAACCAGACACAGTTGAGATAAATGGAGATGTCAAAACCCTTGATAATCCAGATAAAAAGAAAAAGAAAAAATTTAAACTTGAAACGCCACAGATTCTTGCAGCTGCTGGTGTAGCAACAGCTTTAATTGCAACAGGCATTGCAACACTTAAAGCCGTAAAAAAAGGAGGAAGAGTTAGAATGGTACCTTTCTCCCATAAACCATTAATGCCACAAATGCCTACCCTAAAGGAATTAGATGCACATATTGCAAATATAACTAAGAATATACCACTTCGTTACGGCTATATTCCAGAACACGCTCAAGATGCAAAAACTATTGCTAAATATCTCGAAGCATACGCATACCCAGATGCATGTCAAAAATTAGGAGAAAGAGCTGCAAAAGATCCAGAATTTAAGCAAATTCTTAGAATTTTAACTGGTTCGAACTTCTCAGTTGATTATACAAAAGGAACAAAAGGACCTTTTGACAAGTATGACATAAGCTACAAAACAGCCATTACAGATATTGATACATCAAAAATAAAAGCAAAAGATATTGAAACATTGTTTAAATACCTTATTGCGAAAAACAATGCTAATATTAATAATAATAAAATTATGAATTGGGATGTTTTACCTCTATTGAAAAAAGAGCCTAAAAATTCATTGCGTATTATGTCCTTATGTGACAAAGTCAATGAGCTTTATAAAACAAAACAAGGAACATCAGCTTATTTCAAACTTGACTCGTTAAGCATCTTAAAATATAACCCTGAACTTTCTTCAAAAGATATGTATGTATTAGTAAAAGCTCTTAAGGAAGGCTCTCTAGTAAATTTCTTTGGGCGTTCAGTTGATCTTAGTAACCTTTCTCGATTGTTAGAAAGTAAAAATACCGATATTAAAAAAGTTACAAATATATACTCTAAATTGAACGACAAAGCAATAGAACACATCAGTTTAGATACATTAAATCAAGTTGTTGAAGAATTTAAGCCATCAGAAGCCATTAATAAAATAAACGCAATCCCAGAAAAAACACTTGAAAAAATGGACAATGGCAATGATGTTCTAACATACTTGAGATTTGAAGATTATGTTGGCAAAAATAACATCAACGAACTTAGCCAAGCTGAAAAGAAAAAGTTGATGGAAAAACTTGTTAAAAATAATGTAAACTCCTTTGGTTACAGAGGTTCAAATCTTGGACCATTAATTCCAACAACTCAAAAAGAATATTGCAACTTGTTGAATAAACTTGCAAAATCAATTGGTATTGATACAAAACCATTGACAGCACAACAAAAAGCGTTCTTTGAACAAGGGTTACACAACTTAGACAACAGTATTAAAGGTGTGGACTTTAATAAAGTTGAATTAGAACTAAAAATTCCTCGTTCTGTATTTGTGACAAAAGTTACAGATGCAATGAAAAACTTGGAACCATTAGAACAACGAAAAGTAATGGACTATTATGGTTTTGAAATTGAAAATGGAGTCTTAAAAGGTTATCCAATCAACCTAAATAATGGCGATAAATTATCTGAAATTGCTTCAATGAAAACAAGAAAAGTTGTTGAAAATATCAGACCATTAGTTATTGAATTTTCTGAAAAGAACCCTATAAAAGTAACTAATGCAAGTGCGGATTTTGAAAAAGATTTGAACGACATTTTACAAGGATTACCAGAATTTAGACCAATGATTGGTAAAGTTCAACATCGAACCCATGCTTACACTCTTGATAAACATACCTTAAAAGTTTTACAAGGTGTAGTTTCAAACCCTAAATTCCAAAATCTATCAACTGAAGATAAAAAGATTCTATCAATAGCATCTTTATTGCACGATATTACAAAAACAGAAGGGGTACGTGACTTAGCTCACCCAATGGAATCTGCTTTTGATGCGTATTATATCATTCAAAAAATGAACCTTCCAGAAGAACAACAATTGAAAATTTATGAACTAATCAAATCTCACAACTGGTTAGATAGACTTAACAATCCTAAAAATACCCCAGAAATGGTTCAACAAATATCTCAAGATATTGCATTTGATTCAAGACATACAAATACATTTGAACTTGCAAAAATTCTTTGTGAAGCAGACATGAAAGCAGTAAAAAAAGATAGCACATTCTTTGAACATCACAAGAAAACATTAGAACAAATGAGCAATATTGTTGACAATTATATTAAACGAATCCACACAACCCAAATCGTACTACCACAAACAGTAATTCCAAAAGCCTCAAAAATTACAGGAGGAACAATAAAATCTGCAAATGGAATTAAAAATACAGTTATCTATATGGATAACGTCGGAAATGATTTGAGTGCATATGGATTTGCCCAAGGAACAACTAAAGAAAACTGGCGAGGTCTTGTTCACGCCCTTGATAATGAACAACAAATGACCAAATTCAATACTTTCTCTACTATTGATACAGAAGCACTATTGAGTACTTCTTATATGGATACAAAGAGTTATAAAGTATTCAGAAAACAAGGTTTCATCCTAGATGTAAACACCAACGACATCCACGCTGGCTACTGCTCAGATTTTGGAACAGGATACGAAAAATCTATTGAACTTTTAAAATCAGATTACTTATTCCACGGTCAAAGAAAAGCAAATGAACTAGAACGAAATGCTTGGAGATCTGACCGCTCAAGATATAGAAATTACATCCCTGATTTAATCAAAAAAGCAATGGGAATTAACGACGATGAATATATGAAATTGCTTGAAAAAATTCAAGGTTGCAAATCATTAACTGACATCGAAAAAGTTGACAAAAAGTTTGCAGAAAAATTGAAACAAGTTTTTGAAGAAATGGAATCTCGCAAACGTTCTGGCGGACGTCAATACAACGAAATGTTAGTATCTAGACCTAAAATTCAAGGGGTATTTGCTTATGACAAACCATATGAAAGAATCCCAAAATTTTTGAGAAAATATGCTCAAGAAAATGACATCCCTATTATCATATTCGGAAAACCACAATAATATTATTAAATTTTAGATACTCTAACAATGCGAATTTCAATAAACAAATTTGAATTCGCATTGTTGTTTTCTGCACTATATTTTTCCACACAACTTTTATCACTACTCACATTAAAAAAGCTATCCTTTGCTCTTCTTGAATATGTATTGACATTTTCAAAATAATATACTAAGATTTTTTCTTGAGGACAAAACATGAAAGAAGAAGAATTCAACCAAAATAAATGTTGGGGCGGAAGGCGAGAATGTGCAGGGCGAAAAAAGACTTGCAGAAGGAAAATCCCTTTCAACCGAAGAATTAACGAAGATGTTTTGAATATTTTAAAAGAATATGCACAAAATCACAATATGACAGAAACAGAGGCATTAGAAAGTGCAATAATTTTGCAATCTAATATCGAAAAATTAAAAGGAGATAAAATTATGAAAATTGTAATTCCATCAGCGGAAGGAAAACTATGTGGACATTTCGGCCATTGCGAATACTTTACATTTGTAGATGCTAACCCAGAAACAAAAGAAATCTTAAACATTGAAAAAAGAATTCCAGAAGAAGGCATTTCTTGTCAAAGTGCAAATTGGATTGCATCACAAGGAGCTAACATAGTTTTAGCTGGTGGAATGGGAGGTCGTCCAATGGCAATATTTGCACAAAACGGAGTAAAAATTGTTGCTGGTTGTCCAGAATTAGAAATAGAAGATGTTGTTTCTCAATTTTTAAATAGCACTCTTGAAACGGGTGAAAACGCTTGTGGAGGAGAACACCATCATTGCCATGGACACCATCACGGCGAACACCATTGCCACGGCTAATAAAATTTAGTAAGAATTTAAAAAAGAGCCTTAACGGCTCTTTTTTAATGGAGCGGGCAACGAGACTCGAACTCGCGATCTTCTCCTTGGGAAGGAGACATTCTACCACTGAACTATGCCCGCATTAAATTTTTCATCACAAGTATATCACACTTTGTGACTCATTGCCAAACAAAAAACAATTTCTAAATTTCTTTATTTCTAAAATTTTCTTGTTGAACAATACAAATCAATTTATTCAAAAAGGCTTTATATCTAGCTCTTACTGCTTCTCCTGACAAAACAATATCTGCCTCAGCCTTACAAGGTCTGATATAAATTTCAGCCTTTTGTGATGCATTCTTGTAAATTCCATCAGCTGAATCGCCTAAATCTCTTTCTTTTGCCCTTACATAAAATCTTTCTTTTTGAACATGACTTCTTACATCTACATAAATTTTAAAATCAAAAGCATCTTTAATTTTATCTGTAAGTGTAAACAATCCTTCCGAAATAACAATTTTGGAAGGATTTGCTAATGTATAATTGTCATATCTTTTTGCAGTACCTGACATGTCATATTTTGGCAAATAAACAGATTTTCCTGCTAATAATTCTTTAATATGTTTGCTCATAAGTTCCAATTCAAGAGCATGAGGAACATCAAGGTCATAATTTTTTGCAAACTCTGCAAAACTACCAGCTTTTTTTACCATTTCAGAACGGTCATAATAATAATCGTCAGTATTAACTCTGGTAATTGCATCTTCTATTTCAAATTCAGTAGCAAAAGATTTGATTGTGTCAATTATATCTAAAGTAATAGTTGATTTCCCGCTCGCTGTTTCTCCCGCAATACCAATTGATGCTGAACGATTAACATGACCAAGAATAAATCTTGCTAGTTTTGAAACAACTTCTGGTTTATAGCTTACAAGAATTGAACCTTCTGAATCTAATTCTTCTTTGAAGATTTTGTTTAATCGGGTTTCCACTTCTTGAACTCTATTAATTGGGGTTGAAACATACATCTTTTTAGCTTTAATTTTTGATGATGTTGATTGAGTATGATTTAGAGCGTTTACCATCTTATTCCTTTTTAAATTTTCTACTACTTTCATAGTCTTTTCATAAACTATACCAGAATTAAGTAAAAAAAAAAATATTTTTTGACTAAATATTAACTTTGGTAAATATAATTTAACAATTCATGATATAATTACACTTGAAAAACATATTAAGACGGAGTATCAACTTATGAAAACAAATACAAATTACCAAAATATTGCAGATAGTTATCTATTTTCAACTGTTGCAAAAAAAGTTAACGAGTTCGCTGCAAAATACCCTGACAAAAAAATCATCAAATTAGGAATTGGTGATGTAACACTTCCTCTATGTAAAGAAGTTGTCAAAGCTCTAAAAAACGCTTCTGAAGAAATGGGAATAAAAGAATCTTTTCATGGTTACGGACCAGAACAAGGTTACGAATTTTTGAAAACTAAGCTTCAAAAATATTACGAAACCCACGGAGTAAATCTTGATAATGACGAAATTTTTATCTCTGACGGAGCTAAATCAGATTTAGGTAATATTTTAGACCTATTTGCAGTTGATAATACCGTTCTTGTTCCTGATCCAGTTTATCCTGTTTATGTTGATACAAATATTATGGCAGGAAGAAAAGTTGTTTATATTGATGCAAATGCTGACAACAACTTCTTACCACTTCCAGATAAATCAATAAAAGCAGACATAATTTATATTTGTTCTCCAAACAATCCTACTGGAGCTGTTTATAACAAAGAACAATTAAAGGCTTGGGTTGATTATGCAAAAGAAAATAAATCAGTAATTCTTTTTGATGCCGCATATGAATGTTTCATCACAGATGAAGAACTTCCAAGAAGTATTTTTGAAATTGAAGGAGCTAAATCTTGTGCAATAGAATTCTGTTCCTTCTCAAAAATGGCAGGCTTTACAGGAACAAGATGTGGCTGGACAGTTGTTCCAAAAGAACTCGAAAACGGATTGTTAAACAAAATGTGGCTTAGACGTCAAACAACCAAATTCAATGGAGTTCCATATATTGTTCAACGAGGAGCAGAAGCGGTATTTAGCGAAGTTGGGCAAAAAGAAATTCAAGAAAATCTAAATTATTACAAAGAAAATGCAAAGATTATTTCAGATGTACTTAAAAAACATAATATCTGGCACATTGGAGGTCAACACTCTCCATATATTTGGTTAAAATGCCCTAACAACATGAAGTCTTGGGAATTTTTTGATTACTTACTCGAAAACATTCAAGTAGTGGGAACTCCAGGCTCTGGATTTGGCAGAAATGGAGAAGGCTACTTCCGCTTAACCTCATTCGGAAGCAGAGAAAATACCAAAGAAGCAGTTGAAAGAATGGATAAATTATTTAAATAATATACTATACCATTACAACATAATAAATTTTAGAAGCGTTGGATAAATATCCAACGCTTTTTAGTTACAAAAATTAAAAATATTGAAATTATTTTACTTTTTTATGTATAATCATGGTTAATAAATTTAGTGTTTTTAGATATTAGGAGAAAAGATGATTACAAAAGAAGTTAACGATTGGCTTAGAAAAGTTGAAACTAGAAACTACTCTTCTTGGGAAATTATGGAAGAATTTTCTAAATTCCATAAATATTTAACAAAAGACGAAGTTTTACAAATTAAAAAACGCTTAGAGTCATCTGTTAAAAAATAATATTTTCGTAAAAAAGTGTAAAATATGTTATAATAAGAATATAGTTTAAAGAGGTTTCTTTATGTCTTATTATGATGATTTGCTGGAAAAAATTCCTAAAATAAAAAAGGTTTTAGACACTGACAAAAATTGCACAATTTACCACTATACAAAACCTGAAAAGTTATTGAATATCTTATCAGGAGGGACTTTGCGTTTTTCTAATGCTCTATATCTTAATGATAAAGAAGAAATCGCTTATTCTTACCGTTTAATAGTTAAATTGATAGATGAAATTCCTGAACTTAATCCAGATTTATTTGGAAAAATCAAAACCCATTTTAGTAACAAGTACAAACACATTGTCGATGGCGAAAATGATTTTCGCAATAAACTAGAATATTTCACAACTTCTTTTTCAACGGAAAGTGATAACCTAACTCTTTGGAACAACTATGCAAAAGGGAAAAATTATACTGGCTATAATATTGGGTTTGACAAAAAGAAACTCATTGATGAAATGACTGAAAACAAATACCTTCCAGTTTTTGGAAGTGTTATATATGACAAACAAAAACAGATTAAAATAATTCACGCAATTTTTAAAAAGTGGAATATGCTTTTTAACCGAGCATTGAAATGTAAAAAGACTAATGAAGTTAAATTATTTGATATTTTGTTTGAGCTTATTGATGTTTTAAGTATTGTGAGTATATTTTTCAAAAACCCTCAATTCAAAAATGAACACGAATACAGAATCGTTATTGTAAATGCCTTTGGCGTAGAAAATTCTAAGCCAACAAAAGTAGTAGAAAAAAATGGATTATTTGTACCATATTTAGAATACAAATTCTCTAAAGAATCCGTGACATCCATAAACATTGGTCCAACTTTTGATGAAAATATTTTCTACACAAGTACAAATAGAATGCTCTTGAATTTTGGATATGAAGACAAAGAAGTTTGTCGTTCTAAAATCCCATTAAGATACTAATCCCCAATTGTTCAATATAAATATTTTAAACTTGAGATAAAATAAACTTACCGAAAATGGAGGTCATTGTGCTAGTAGAATTAAATAATGATAATTTTGAGAATGAAACTTCTAAAGGATTAAAACTTATAGAATTTTATACCACTTGGTGTACATATTGCAGAAATCAAAGGATAGAACTTGAAGGATTTAAAGAATCTGATATGTGGATTGGTTTGGTTGACGGAGATGAATGCCCAAATTTAGTACAAAAATTTGGGATTAATGGGTTCCCAACATTCATTCTTCTCAAAGACGGAGAAAAAATTGCTCAATTTGTCGGGTTCCACGAAAAATCCCAATTACTAAATAGATTAATGGATTACATTAAGTAACCTTATTCAAATCTCTATCAATCAAATAAACTTCACCAGTGTTATGGTCAAAGTGACATTTTGCAATATATAAATCACCACTATCAACAGCAGATTTAATTATTTCAGAATTCTGCATGATATAATCCTCAACCCACACGGTATGTTTTCGTGCAAATTTGTTATTACATTCCATTTGACCAGCATGATCAATTACTGGATATACACATTTTAGAATTGATTGAAAATTATCTGTCATTTCTGGATAATGCTCGTTTGCATAAGACATTACGCCACAATCATCATGACCTAACAATATCAAAAGAGGAACATGGAGCTTTTTCACTGCATATTCAAGACTTTCCAAGATGTTTGGTCCAACAGTAATTCCTGCAACCCTAACAACAAAAAGTTCTCCTATTCCGCAATCAAAAATAATTTCTGGAACAACCCTGGAATCAGAACAACTTAAAACACAAGCGTAAGGTTCTTGATATAGAGCGAGTTTTTGTAATGTTGAAAGGCACATATTTTTTGCAGTCGGAGTACCATTTATAAAATTTTTATTTCCCTTTAATAATTTATCTAATTCATTTTGTGCTTTTTCTGGTATATTCATTTTCAGTTCTCCCTTTTTCACATTTTATAAAATGATGACAAAGTTGTCAAAAAATTTTTACACTAAAAATCGATTAATTGAATGAATAAAAAAAAATAAATATGTTTTATACTAAAAACGTTATAGTATAGCATATTTTATAGGTTGGATTATGATAGATAATTTTTTATTACTTAAATTGAATCGTTCTATTTGGATTTCTCTATTAGACCAAGAAAAAATTATAGAAGGAATCAACTACTTTGAAACCTACATGAACAACCTTGCCTCAATTCAAACAGACAAAAACTACGCAAAACCCGTTTCTGAAGAAATGGGAGCTTGCGAAGCATTGTTCATAATGAAAATGTTAGAAATTGCAGACAAATTTTTTGAGAAAAAAGATTACTCTAACGCCTTGATTTGCTATACAGCATTATTCAAATATTGCCAAGAAGACGTAGATCTTTTAAAAAATTATATTGAATGTTTAAATCAACTCAAACTTTATGACTTGGCAACAGAGTTAATTAAACACCTCGAACAAACAGTACCCGAGGATGAAGATGTTTATAAATTTTTGGCTGATTTTTACGACAAAAAGAATGATTGTCAAAAAACTATTTTCTTTATGGAAAAATATTTTAATGCTCCAGATTGCGTACCATCAGCACAAGATTACAATTTGTTAGGTTGTTATTATAACAAGTTATATTCTCAAAAAATGACAGATATTTCTCTAGCGAAAAAATCCATGGACTGTTTTGTTAAAGCTTCTGAACTTGAACCAAATACAAAACTTTATGCCAAAAATGTTACCATCTTGGCTGTTAGAATTAACGATTCTGAAACAGGGAAAAAATATTGGAATAGAGTTTTTGAACTTGGAAAGATTAACAACGATGACAAATATGACTATGCCGCTTTTTGTTTAAGACGTTCGGATTTTGATGGATGGAAAAAATACTTTGGTTCAAGATTTCAAAAAGAAACAAATCCTACCGCATTTCCAAAACTTTCAAAACAAGAATGGAAAGGCGATAAAAGCTTATATAACTCAACAATTCTGGTATATTTTGAACAAGGCTTTGGAGATACATTCCTTATGTGGGGTTATATGTCAAGACTTGTTAAAATGGCAAAACATGTTATTTTCGTTGTTCAAGATGCAATTTATCCACTGCTAAAAGGTAATGATTTAGGAGTAGAAGTTTTATCAAAAAGTTCAACCGACCTTAGTAAGTTAAAATATGACTGTTGGATTCCTTCAATGTCAATCCCAGTAGCATTAAACCTTGAAAAAGATAACATTTCAGTTGGAGAAGGCTTTATCAAAGTTAAAGAAGAAGAAATTCAAAAAGCAAAAGAAAAATATTTTAATACAGACAAATTAAAAGTCGGAATTAGCTTCAAAGGAAGCCCTATCGGCAATCATTTTAGAGATATTCCTATTGACGAATTTTTGATGTTAGACAAATTAGATAATATAGAAATTTATTCTTTGACCAAAGATATTCCAGACGATGCGTTTGAATGTTTTAAAAGCCACAAAGTTCACAATATAGCAAAAGACTTCAAAAATTTTGAAGACACGGCAGCAGCAATGATGAACTTGGATGTTGTAGTGACAGCTGATAACTGTTTATTAAACCTCGCTGGAGCATTAGGACTAAAAACATTCGGATTATTTAACTGGCAATACGAATTCCGTTGGTATAATTTAGCAGGAAAAGATTCTGGATGGCTAACCTCTGTTAAACCATTTATTTGTCCTAAAATTTCAGACTGGGCTACCACAATGAGTAAAATTGTTAATGAAATAAAAGCAATAAAATAATTTACTTTTCAGAATTATTCAACTCCGCAAACTTTGCTTCCATAGTCGGATTATTTCTTGTTAAGCGTTTAATTGTTAAATCCTCCGCTTTATTATTTGCAAGACGAAGATTGTTTTCTGAGGACAATAGAGCTTCTTTTGTTTTTTGTAAATGATCTATCGTTTTATCAATTTCTTCAATTGCAGTCTTGAATTTTCTACTAGCAAGTTCATAATTTTTGGCAAATTTTTCTTTAAAATCATTCATCTGAGCCTCAAAATTAGAAACATCAATATTTTGAGCCTTAATTACAGCTAATTCCTTTCGATATTCTAAAGAATTTAAAGATGCATTACGCAACAATGTAATTATAGGAATAAAAAATTGAGGACGAATAACATACATTTTAGGATAACGATGCGACATATCCACAATTCCAGAATTATATAATTCATTTTCTGGTTCTAATAATGAAACAAGAACAGCATATTCACATTTTTTTTCTCTGCGGTCTTTATCTAATTCTTTCAAAAAATCTTCATTCTTCTTTTTGGTAGAAGTTGAGTCCATTTCGTTTTTCATCTCAAACATTATTGAGATAAATTCCCCACCTTCAGGGTCACTTTCTCGATAGATATAATCCCCTTTACTACCAGTTTTTGCATCATTATCTTTTTCAAAATATGCTCTTTGAAATCCAGTCGCTCTTAGCTTATTAAATTCAATCTCACAATGTTGTTCAAGACTCTCGCCAACCATTTTAGTTGAAAGTTTCGCCTTAAAATCTTTGTATCTCGCAATTTCTTCATCTTTAAATCTAAGTTTTTCTTCATATTGATCTTTCAAAGACTGTTCTTTTAATTGGGATTCTTTTTGAGTTAATTCTTTTTCGTTATTAAGTTTTGCAATACAAGAATCTTTTTCAGAAAGTTCAGTGTTCATTTTGTTAACAAGTTTTGTTAATTCAAGTTCTTTATCTTTATCAAAACTTGCCAATTTATTTTTCAATTCAACTATTTCTTTATCTTTTTTGGCAATAGTTTCACTAATTTCAGACTTTTTAGATATTTGTTCTGTCGTAATATCAGCTTTCAATTTTGCAATTTCAGAATCTTTTTGTATAAGTTTTTCACTTAAATCCTTTTCAATAGCAAGTTTAGCCAACTGAACAGCATTATCTTTCTCCAACTCAAACTGAGCTTCTCTACTTTTCAATTCTTTAGAGAACTCTTTATCACGAACTTGTTGAACAATTGCTGAATACCCAGATTCATCAACTTGAAAAACTTCACCACATTTTGGACACTTAATTTCTTGCATAATTTTCACCCTTCCAAAATAATATTAACATTATTACTAAATTATGAAAAGAGGGAATTAAGCTGTTTTCTCTGAAGCTTTTTCTTCTTGTTTATATTGTGCAAAATTTTCCATTTTTGAATGCTGTTTATTAAAATAATCCATTTGTGGTTTTACACACTTTTTAATAATAATATTTTCAGTAAACATATCAATAGGTTTTACAGTCAACAATAATACAGCAAAAGAACCCAATGATTTCCAAGCTTTTAGTTTGAAAATTTGTTTATCAAGGTTCGCACCCAAAGCCTCTTTATTTGTACAAGACTCTAAAACTTTTGTAAATTCTCTTTTCGCAAACGCTTTTAACTTTTCAGGTTCTGTATTTGCAATAGCACCACGCTTACAATTCGCCAATAACTTGTCATATGTTTTAACAAAAATATTTTTGTTTTTGTACACTTCTTTTTTATCTTTTGAGAAGATTTCAAAATTTCGTACAAAATTATCTACAATATCTTCTTTGTTTCGTGCGGTATTAAAAATATCATGTTCTGCCGCATGATGTTTGATAAAACGAAGAGTTTGTTCTTTCGCATTCGTAGAAATTTTTTCTCCTCTATATTTATCTATTTGAGAAAAAGCACTCTGCCCAATATGACCAAAAGTCGCAGGTAAAATTATACTTGCAAAGGCTTGGAATACAGCTTGAGAAAATGCTCTTGGGCCATTTGGGTCATATTTATTTCCCTTATTTTTGTATTTATCATAAACATCTGCACCGAAATACATCAACGATGGAACCCAGAAAAGTCTTGACGCAGTTGGAGCAATTTCACTAATCGCAACACCAATATCATTTGTATAACCCAAACCTCTCATTGGCCAATTCGCTAATGGGTCAACATATTTCTTTTCTTTTTTATGACCTTTTTTATTCTTATCAACGACCTGAGCTTCTGCTTTTTGAGCTTCAAAACTAATAGTGTTCATTGAGGTAATTTTCATTTTCTTCTCCAAGATTCTTTTTCGGTTAATGTGAAATTTTACAATTCATTTTCGTAGAACTCAATCATATAGCAAACATAACTGAGTTTCAAATTATTTTCTACGCTTGTAACAAATTTTTAACAGTTTAAGGATTCTAAATACATCCCGTATCTTCTAACAAGTTATCACTATTTGCAGAAGCAACAGCCATCTGGTCACAACGCTCATTAAATTCATGCCCGTTATGTCCCTTAACCCAAATAAATTTAACACTGTGAGGTTCTTTTGCCTTCAACAAACGTTTCCATAAATCCTGATTTTTTACAGGCTGTTTATTTGAACCTTTCCATCCTCTTTTAATCCACCCATCAATCCATTTTTGATTAAATGCATCAACTAAATATTTTGAATCAGAAGTCAATTCAACAGTACTTGGCTTTTTTAACGCTTCCAACCCAACAATTGCAGCTAAAAGTTCCATCCTATTATTTGTTGTAACTTTATAACCTTGAGTCAATTCTTTTTTGTGAACATTTCCATTTTCATCCTCAGCATACAAAATCGTTCCATAACCACCTTTGCCGGGGTTTCCACTACAAGCACCATCTGTATAAATTTTTATTATCATTATTTATTATTCCTCTTCTGTAATATCCCATCGTTCTAAGATGTCATCAGGTATTCCATCTAAAAATCTAGATGGTTTTGACAATACCATATTCATCGAATAATCGTACATATCTACGGGATAAGTAATGTACAAGTTATTTTTAGCACGTGTCGTTGCCACATACATAAGCCGAAGTTCTTCATCCATTTCTTCTTCCGAATTGAATGAATATGCACTTGGGAATCTCCCATCTACTGCACCAATTATAAAAACACTGTCCCACTCTAAACCTTTTGCAGAATGGATTGTAGAAATTGTTAGAGCTTCATCATCAGAATTCTTTTTATACATTCCCTCAACACTCGCATCTGGAGGTTCTAAAGCTAAATCGCTAATAAAATCTTCTAAATTGCTATATTGGGTTGATAAATATTCAAAATGATCCAAGTCCTTTTCTCTTTTTGAAAAATCATCATATTTATCTTTCAAGATTGGGCGATAGTAATTTATTACCGCAGAAACAATTTCTTCTGGCTTTTTGGTTGTAGAATAATCTCGAAGTTGTCCAAGAGTGTTAAATAAAGGAGTTAAACTTTGAGATTTATTAGAAGGCAAAAGCTTAATATCGGGTTTTAAATCTCCTTTTATTATTGGCATTATATTATTGACAGTAGATGCCCCAACTCCTTTTAAGAGAAGTAAAATTCTTGTTAAACTTATCACATCATCTGGATTTAAAATAACTCTCAAATGAGCCACAACATCTTTTATATGAGCTGTTTCCATAAATTTTGGACCGCCAAATTTTTGAAAAGGAATAGCTCTTTTTGAAAGCTCAATCTCTAAGTTATACGACATTCTTGCATTTCTTGTTAATACACAAATATCAGATAAGCTTATATCTTCATCCAAAAGCTCCAAAATTCTTTGGCAAATAAAATCTGCTTCCATCTGAGTATCTTTTGCACAAATTAAAGCTGGAACTTGTGGAGATACTATATTTGAAAATAAATTTTTTGTATATTTTTCTTTTGCCTTTGAAATAATTTCATTTGTCAATTTCAAAATATTTTGGGTACTACGATAATTTTGCTCAAGTTTTATAATTTTTGTATTTTCAAAAAGTCTTGGAAAATCTAAAATATTTCTAAAATTTGCCCCCCTAAAAGAATAAATACTTTGGGCATCATCGCCTACTGCCATAATGTTATTATGCTCAGAAGCTAAAAGCCTTATTACATCTGCTTGAAGCGTATTCGTATCCTGATACTCATCAACCATAATGTATTTATATTCATTTGATAATCTTTTGCGAAGCCCGTCATTATTTTCAAGCAGTAATTTTATATACAAAAGCAAATCATCATAATCAAGAACAGAATTTTCTCTTTTATACGCAACATAAGCTTTATGAACTTCAATAATTTTATCTTCACAATGGGCAAACTGAGGGAATTCATCAGCGATAATTTGTTTTGTTGGAGTAACTTTATTTATACTTTTTGAATAAATATCTAAAAGTGTAGATTTTTTAGGAAACCTTTTCTCCTTTTTAGGGAATAATTGCCCAACAATATGATTAATCACATCCTCACAATCAGCCCTATCCATTATTGTAAAATTGTTCTTCAATCCTAAAAGTTTAGAATATTTTCTCAAAATTATATTTGCAAAAGAGTGGAATGTTCCGCCTGCAACTTTTTCACACCTATTATCTAAAACAATTGTTGCTCTGGATAACATTTCTGCTGCCGCTTTTTTGGTAAAGGTTAAAAGCAAAATATTTTCAGGCTTAATACCATCTTCAATTAATCTAGCAACTCTATACGTTAAAGTTTTAGTTTTCCCAGAGCCAGCACCCGCAATTACCAAAATAGGACCATCTTTAGATTTAACAGCCTCCAATTGAGCTTCATTTAAATCTTCCTCATAATTAACTTTGTAATCAGTTTTTATTACTGGTCGCTTTTTGAGAACATACTTTTTTCGTTGAGTATCTTTTGTTGTAATAATCTCTTCTGGCATAAAATCCCCTACTCGCTTATTATAGTTCACTTTAATAATGTTTTTCAATATTACTTTGTAAAGTTTTAATAAGGTTAACGCTTTTTTATTAAATTTTTACCTCAAAAAAACCGACACTATAAAATGTGTAAAAGAAAAAGAAGAGATTGCTTATGAAAAAAATGTTCGCATTTTTTAGCTTAGTATTTCTATGGGTTTACAGTTGTAATTTCGCCATTGGATACACTGGAAAATGGTTTAATCCTAGAATAATAAAAACATATATTCAACCTAATCACAGATACTCTGTAATGATGGAGCATAGCTTTTCGGAATGGGATAGATTAACAGGTGGTCGCATAAGATTCAAATTTGTGCAATCTCCTAACACTGCACAAATACAAGTGGTATTTGTAAAACAAATTAAATCTCATGATAGAGCAATAGGATTAACAAAATCAACCGTAGTTGGTAGTAATAAAAAAATGACAAAAGCGATAATTTATATTGCAGAGAAGGATAGACAAGGTCGAACTCTTCGAAAAGATGAAGCTTATACCACAATGCTCCACGAGGTTGGACACGCAATAGGGTTAGAGCATTCTTCAGACCCCAAAAGTGCAATGTATTATGCAGAAAATGACATACAAGAAATTTCAAAAAACGATTTGAAACAATTGAAAAAACTATATGGATGGGATTAATATGAAAAGATTTATATTAACACTTGTACTAATTTTATGTTTTCTTATTTCTACAACAACGAGTGTTTTTGCAAACAACGTAAACGTACAAAGACGATGGAGAAACCCACAACAAATTTATACATATGTTCCTTCGGGAAGCAGAAACTCCGAACTTATGAAAGAAGCATTTGCTTATTGGATGAAAGTAACTAATGGCAAAGTTAGGTTTATTTATGTAAACGAAGCACAAAAAGCACAACTGAGAGTTCGATTTGTCAAAGATGCCTCTGTATCTTCAAATCACGACAACGCTTTAGGTGTTACATATTATAAAAAAGTAAAAATGATTTGCAGTGAAAGATCTTGCACTCAGTATATGGTTTTGACAACAATTGACATAGCCGATAATGCACCGAATGGAGCATTGCTAAGAAAAGATGCCGTATTTAGAATTATGGTTCATGAAATTGGTCATTCTCTTGGACTTCCACACAGTTCTGACAGAATGAGTGTTATGTATCCTACAAAATTAAGTCGAAACCAGACTTTAGCTAAATCCGATTTCGACTCACTTGCAAAACTTTATGGTTGGAAAAAGTTCTAATCATTAAATCTTCTATTCATATATGACCAGCCATTAACATGATACAAATTACTAATATCTTTTTTCAAGATATCTTGTTTTTCGTTAACAGGCATATTCATAATACTTGAACCTTTTCTAGTAGATTCTTGTAGTCCTAAAACATGACCAACTTCATGCAACATGGTTGTATATACTAAATCATTTGAATACTTTTTATTCCCTTTTGTAGCCATTCTAATTTCAGCTTTAGTAATCATGCCTTTTTTAATGGTAATTTTGTTAGAACCCAAAGGACCATCTGAACCATCAACTTTTTCTACAAAAGCAACGTCTATATCAGCAGGTCCTTTTGCAACAAATTGGAACTTTAATTTTCCTGAACTCATACTCTGCCATTTTTCAAAAGCATGACGCATAGTTTGAGCCTTTTCATCCTTTGGAATATACACAGTAATTGGAGATTTTGTCCAATGTGGATAAACTTTTGTTTCTGCATTTGCAATATTTAAAAATGTCATCACAAAAACGAATAATGAAAATAAACCTACTAAAATCTTTTTAATCATTTTTCTTCCCCTTTTTGAGATAAATTATATGCTATTAATTTTTAAAAATCAAATAATTTAATTCTTTATGCTAACATTACAATGAAAGGAAGAGAATGTATGAAAAGTGAAAAAGAAAAAATGATTAACAGTGAAATTTATCAACCATTTTGTGAAGAATTAGAACAAGATAGGTTTAGAGCAAAAGAGCTATGCTTAAAATATAATTCTCTTCACGCAAATCAAAAAGAAGAAAAACAAAAACTTCTGCAAGAAATTCTTGGAAATGCTGGAGAAAATAGCGTAATTGAACCAAATTTTTTCTGCGACTACGGATATAATATTGAATTTGATGGATTTGTTTATGTAAACCATAACAGTGTATTTTTAGATTGTGCAAAAATTAAAATTGGGAAGAATACTTTTATTGGTCCTAATTGCGGACTATATACTGCCGTTCATCCAACAAATGCAAAAGAAAGAATTGAAGGCAAAGAATGGGCTGAACCAATAACAATTGGAGAAGGTGTTTGGCTTGGAGGAAATGTTGTTGTCCTTCCAGGAGTCAAGATTGGAGATAGAGCGGTTATTGGTGCTGGTTCTGTTGTAACAAAAGATATTCCAGCGGATGTTGTAGCCGTTGGAAATCCTTGTAAAGTTATTAAAAACATTGAAAACTAATCTTTATCAGTAGAAAAAGAATATATTATCTCTCTATTATATTCTTCACCTTGTTTTAACAACCCTTTTTCTGCAAATTCTTTAATGTTAATTGCATTGGGATAAAACTGTGGTTCAACACAAAAAGAGGAACGCTTTTCATATCTACTGCCAGATTTTCCAACTGGTTGAGCTGATTTTCCTAAGTGGTTCGCACTATAAAATTGAAAACCTGGAAGATTTGTAGAGACTTTCAATTTAATTCCAGTTTTTGGAGATTTTACATTAGCAACTTCTACCAAACTTTTACCATCATAATCATCAATACAATAGTTTTGGTCAAACCCAGAACCTATACTCATCTGTTCGTGTTCCAAATCAATCACATCAGCAATTTTGTGTGGAGTTTTGAAATCAAATGGAGTATTCTCAACATCAATAAGCTCTCCTGTCGGAATTGCTATCTCGTTAGTCCTTGTAATTTTTGAAGAATTTGGCAATGTTACAATATGCTCATACACAGAATTTTCTTGAGTATTTTCTGCCCCATCAAGATTAAAATAAGTATGATTTGTCATATTGATAACAGTATCTTTATCTGATTTTGCCTTGTATATTATATGCAAATTATTATCATTATCAAATTTATAAGTTACACTAGCATCAACATTCCCAGGATAACCACTTTCCATATCTTTTTTAGAATATGTAAATTCAATCCCATCTTTTAAAACATTGGCTTTCCAATTTTTTGTATCAAAACCTTGAGTTCCCCCGTGGGAGTGAGATTTCCCATTGTCTTTATTGCATTCTAAAGTATATTCTTCTCCATTAATAGAAAATTTTCCATCACTAATTTTATTTGCATAAGGTCCAATTGTTCCACCTGCATGACCAACAGGAGATTCTTCATAAGGAGTAACGTTATCATAACCTTGGGTTACATCTTTAATTTTACCATCCTTATCTGGAATTTTTATCCCAGTAATAGTTGCACCAAATGTAGATAAATCAACACTAGCACCATTTTTATTGGTTATAGTATATAAAGTTGCTTCTTCTCCAGTTTTTTTAATTGTTCCAAATGATTTTTTTTCGATTTTTAATCCTTCATACTTATTATCAACATTAGAACTATCCACTTTTACACTTTTAGTAAAAGTATCTTTTTCTAATTGCCCAGTAAACGCAACTGATTGCTGAATAATTCTATGTGGTGTATTGATACTTGAATTGAATTGTATGTGTGGATTAAAATCTATTGGCATAATTACTCCTTTTTTCTTCAATTATAAATTAAAAATATCAAAAGAAATAATTTTGCTAAATTACTTATGATAATTACGCCTTATTTCTTCAATACTATCACCGCCAAATTTCAGCAAAATTTCATTTACTAAAACCCAAGCAACTCTGGATTCTGCAACAACAGAACAAGCTTCAACAGCACAAACATCCGAACGTTCAAAATGTGCCTCTGTTGGTTGAAGAGTTTTGGAGTCAATACTTTTCAATGGTTTTTTCATTGTTGGAATAGGTTTCATAACAGCAGAAATCACTAAATCTTGACCATTAGTCATTCCTCCCTCAATTCCTCCTGCATGATTTGACGCACGACCAATTTCACCATTTTCTAAAGTAAACTCATCATGATAAGTACTTCCATAATACCCTAAAGGATTTTCCCCTATTTCAACAACTTTTACGGCAGGAATACTCATGACAGCTTGAGCTAATCTACCATCAATACCTCTATCCCAATGCACATGAGAACCTAAACCTATTGGCAAATTTTTATACACAACAACAAATTTTCCGCCAACAGAATCCCCATTTTCTTTTGTGAGGTCAATTTCTTCTTTAAATTTATCACAACAACAAGCCGTTCCAATTTGAGTAATTTCAGATGAGCATTCAATTCCAAATTCTTTTAAAAATAACTTTGCAACCGCACCAACAGCAACCTCTATTGCTGTTTTTCTCGCACTTGAACGTTCCAAAACATTACGTAAATCTGATTGATTATATTTTACACAACCAGCATAATCTGCATGACCAGGGCGAAAAGTGGAAAAAGCTTTTTCATCTGTTACATCTTCTGGAGCAACACTCATAATTTTTTTCCAACTTTCAAAATCTCTATTTTTAACTACAAGAGTAATTGGAGAACCTAACGTCTTACCAAATCTTACGCCAGACATAATCTCCACAGTATCAGATTCAATCTGCATTCTAGCCCCTCGACCATAACCTTGCTGACGACGTTTAAGTTCACTATTTATAAAATCAATATCGATATTTAAACCAGCAGGAAGCCCTTCAATTATTGCGGTTAAGCATTTGCCATGACTTTCTCCTGCTGTTAAAAATCTAAATTTTTCCATTATTCTTCACCTTTATCTTGCATTTTAAGAAATGTTTGTACCTTTGTTTGCATCATTTCTTCTGTAATTTTGGGCCCGTCGCTCGTTGGAGTGACTATTTGATACATCTTAAGCCAATAAGTTTCTTTTATCGGCTGTCGTTCCGCACTAATTTTTACCCCATTTGGAACTTCTTGTACAATTATATTTTTGTATCTATTCTTGTACTTTCTAATCTTAGCAGTTTTCTGCCCTATTTTCAATTCTTTGAAAAATCTTTTTGCTGGCACTTTTACAGAAACCGTTTCACCAGTAGGCTTTACGACCTCTCGAATAATATTTGCATCTGGAGAATACAAGTCCAAAAGTTTTTCATCGTAAGAATTTGCATAATTTTGGTATTGATAAAAAAAATTCATCCCATCCTTTGTTGTGTAAGCATAAACATCCGAAAAGGTTAAAATCATTCCAATTATCGGTAGTACAATTTTCAATTTTCCCATATTTAATCCTCCTTTTTTATGAACAGATTAAATATCCCCATCAAAATTCACATTACCCGATTACATATTCACTTGTAGAATTAATTTAATTTTCAATATATTATTATTTCTGGAGGTAAAAAATGAAAAGAATATTGATAGTTGATGACGTTCCTGGTTGGGTGAGATTTCACGAACAAAATATTCGCCATCTTAATATCCCAAATATTGAAATTGATACCGCAAATTCAGCAAGAGAAGCGTTATCAAAACTAGAAGTGTCTATCGATAATCCTTACGATGTTATTTTTACTGATTTGCAAATGGAATCAGATTTTTTACCCAAATATGCAGGAGAATGGTTAATAGAACAAATCAAAACATTCAAAGAATATAATTCCACAAAAATCGTAATTATATCAGCTTCTCCAAATATCAGAATAATCGCTGAGAGAAATCAAGTCTTATATTTATCAAAAACAATTGCGAGAAATGCAGATTCCGAAAGTTACAGAGCTTTTTTAGAATACTAACAAGGCAAATTTTCTAATAATTCCTGCAATTTTAAATTGCCTCCACCTCGGCCAATTCCGTTAAAAGTAGTATCAATTGTATAGCATCCCAATTCAGCAGCTCTCAAGCTATTTTCAAGAGCCAAACCCAATTCATTATGAGCATGAAAACTAAGTTTTTCATAACCAATTGTCTTTAATTTATTATAATATTTTTCAATATCTTCTGGCTTTAAAGCACTATAACTATCCGCAAAATAAAGACTTTCTAAAATGTTTTTATTTTTCCATTGAAATAATTCAATATATCCATCAGCTCCAACATTTTGAATTTCCATAAGCTGAATAAATATTTTGTATCCTTTTTTGTGCAAATCTTCTGCGACTTTTAAAGATTCAGCAATTTTATCAGGGTGACAAGCAATTCTTACAAAATCTATAAAATCGTTGCTTTTATTTGGAAAATCATTAGCATTGTACCTCTTATAATCAGTCATTACTCCCAATTGCAAATCACCTTTAACTTCATAGAATGGTTTCAAAAACTCTGGAGAACACGTATAAAACGGGCCTTTACCTTCAATATCAACATGATTTCTATAACCAATTTCATAATAAGAAACATTTGACTTATTCAAAAATTCCATCAATGTTTTCACAAAAACATCTTCAAAGTTCCATTTTGTTTCATGACCGCCATCACGGGTCGTACAATCTAAAATCTTAACCATACGAATATTCTATCATGAAATTCCTACCAAGTTAGGTAATTTATTTTAAATTTTGAAGACTGAACATGAGGTTAATCAAAAAGGGGTTATTATGAAAAGCAATATTTTTAAATCTACAATTATCGAAATGAAAGAATTAAATAATTTATTTATCGAAATGACAGCACAAAGCTGTAATCAACACTGCAAACACTGTTATATAGAAATTCCTCAATACAAAAGAATTCACGACTACATAAATATCGACATAATTAAACAAGCACTAAACGATACAACTAATGACAATATTGAATGTATTTATCTCACAGGAGCAGAGCCAATGACTCATCCTGACTTCAATGCAATTTTGAGGTTATGTTTAAAACGTTCAAATGTTTGTATCTGCACAAATGGTTCTTATATCAACGAGAAAAAAGCACGATTTTTGAAAAAAGTTGAAGAAGAATCAACAAATGAATTAATTTTTAAAATAAGTATTGACCACTTTGACGAAATTAAAAATGATGACATTAGATATCGTGGAGCGTTCCGACAAGCTATTTTTGCAATAAAACATCTACTAAAATATAACTTTAATCCAATAATCGCAGTAACAAATTACTATAACTTAAGTCCAGAAGAATGGTGGGAAGGGTTTAATTCTCTTTTTAAGAAACATAACTTTGATATGGATAAATCCAATTTACAAATTGTACCATGGCATAATAAAATTGAAACTTTTGAAGGAGAAATAGAATCAAATTACGACAATTTTGATTGCGTCAATGGTAGAATTTTAACAGCCAATGGAATTTATACTTGTCCATTTTTAGCAAATGATTATAGAGGACGATGCGGAAGCTCTTTTGGAGATTATACTAAAAGAAGCTCGCTAGAAACGAGCTTCTGTAATACTTGTGCAAAATCAAAATCTCCAATGTTTGGGATTGATTTTTCTAAATTTGAATAATTATTTTTGAGCGTACAATTTAACCTTGAAGTTAATCAACAATACTCTTTTGTTCTTTTTGTAAGGTACAATCTCAACAGACTGAATATCCAAGAAGTGATCATGCTTGTACATTTCTTTCAAGAAATTATCATAATTTGAATAGTTTGCAATCATTTCCATATTCAAACGAGCAACATTATATTTATCCTTTGCACCTTGAACAAAATTGTCATCTGCTGGGTCATAATCATATTTAATAGAACGAACTTTAATTTGATTAGCTCTAACAAGTTGCAAAACTTCTGCAAACTCACCTGCAATAACAGCTTCTGTATCCATACCAGATTCAATTGGTTTATAAAAAGGCTTACCGCTTGTCTTGTTCTCAGCTTCTTTAGCTTTTTGTTCAGCTTCTTTCTTTTTATATTCTTCCAATTTTTGAGTTTTATCTTTAACGGTATCCTGTTTTTGAGCAACTTCATCTTTAACCGCCATATAGCTTTGAACATTAGTAGAGATTTGAGAACCTAAATATATTGCTCCTCCCAATGTTGCAACTAATAATAATATAGGGATTAAAAATGGTTTTAATTTTTCACTATTCATTTATTATATTCCTTTTTGAATTTTAGTTATCTGATGGAGTAGCGTTAGAATCTCCACTTGAATTTTGTTGGTTATTATTACTATTGTTATTATCTTGAGAATTGTCACTTCCGCCATTTGAATTATTATCATTATTTTGACCACCTTTCTTAGGTCCAGAAGTTAATTTATCCATAAATGATTTCAATTGAGAATCGTTCATATTTGTAATTTCAAATACGTATGGAGCATTATCAATTGTAGAAGCTGTACTTGTAACAATTTTATCTAAAGAACCAGATTTCAAATCAAGTTTGCTTAAACGCAACTTTGATTCTACCATTGAATCTTTCAAATTTTTGAAGAATACATAAACATCCTCAACTGAATCTGCACAACCTTTGATATCAATCATTCCATCATCGCCAGTCATAAAGTATGTCAAATACAAGTTCTTAGGGATTGATTCACCTAATGCAGCATAAGCAATAATCTTAAGACGATTGTTTTTAAGAACTTTTTCAATTTCCGCCAATGGATCAAATTGAACTTCGCCATTTTGAGCTTCATACTGTTTGATTTGATTATCCAAATCCGTAATTTGAGTATCTAAATCCGCACTCTTTTCGAGCATTTTGTTGTTCATATTTTGAACAAACATATGAGCTGCCCCAATTGGGGTCAAAATCAAAACGAAAAGAATTGCGGCTGCAATAATTGCCTTCTGCGGAGTTAAAGAAAGAACTTTTCCATTTCCTAATGGAATCTCCAAAACTTCAACTTTTGCGGCTTTTTGTCCACCCGCAGCCAAGAAATCCACTGAAATAGGAAAAGCTTCACTTGGAGCACATTCACCAATTGAGTGTAAAGAAACTTTGATTTGGTCTTCTGGAATAATATTCAAACTCATTTCCATCAAAGGTTCTTTTCTAAATTGGTTATCCTCAACAGGAATAACTGTTCCGCCAAATTGTAATTTCTTAGACAAAACTTCAGCAGAAACCAAATCTGTTTCTGAAACAATTACCAATGAAGTTGAAGGAGTACTCATCAGTGCAATTTGAACAGCATTTTCAATTTCAGAATAAATTTCTTCCCCTTCATAAGATTTTAAAGGTAGAGGTTCTTCAAAATATTCTAAAATTCTCTTACCTTGCATTCCAAGCATTTGATAACCACTGTTATTAACAATCATCAAACTCCAAGAATTTCCATCATCATTCATTTGTTCTGTTGCATAACCAGTAGCATACAAAGCTTTCAAATCAGCAAACAAAGAGCAACTAACAGAAACAAGGCTTGCACCCATTTCTGTAAAAATACCTTTGACAGTTTCAACTACATCGGCTTGAATAGCTGTATAGAATACGCTTCTTGAATCTGAATTTGTTGAAGCCAAAGCATCAAACCAGAAAGGAATTGGGTCTTTACGTTTGAAAATATAAGTATTTTCCAAATCTCCGATAACAATGTTTGTAATCGCACTATCATCAAGTAATAAAGGCAATCCTTCTTTCATCCCAAACCATACAGTTGGAAGGCTCAAATGCACATTAGCCTTTTTAGGATTGATATTCCTCATTTGAAACAATGTCTCAATTCCAGTCTTAAATTCATCATAATTAGCAATTTCTCTTTGTGCTTCATTGTATTCTAACGGAACACTAGCGTAAGATTTGATTCCTCCATGACCATCAACTACCGTCATTTCTAACCCGCAAGCAGGTGAAACAGTAATATGTACGTCAATTCCTCCACCGCCTAAGCCCAAGCTGTCTAATATATTACTTCCCATATTTACCTTTTTACTCTTCTTACTATAATCTTATTTTTATTATACAATATATTTTATAAATATAAAAAACTTAACATAAATTTACACCAAACGGAGGAAAACAAATTAAACATGGATAATATTATTAAGAAGATAAAAGCTTTAAAAGAAAAGAAGAACGCTGTAATTTTGGCTCATTGTTATCAACCAGTAGAAATTGACAAAGTTGCTGATTACGTTGGAGATTCCCTACATTTGAGTCAAGTAGCATCAAAAACAGATGCGGATATTATCATCTTTGCAGGAGTATATTTTATGGCTCAAACCGCAAAACTTCTTTCTCCGAATAAAAAAGTTTTGTTACCTCAAATTGAGGCTGGTTGTAGAATGGCAGATATGATAAGCTTCCGACAACTTAAAGAGTTTAAAGCTCAACATCCAGATATTCCAACCGTATGTTATGTAAATTCGACAGCTGAAGTTAAATCAGAATGCGACATGTGCTGTACAAGTTCTAATGCTGTAAAAATTGTTAAAAGTATGGGCGTTCCTAAAATTTTATTCTTACCAGATACCTATTTAGGCAAATGGGTTGAAAAGCAATTAGGAAACGTTGAAGTAATTACATATCCAGGATTTTGTCCAACACATTTACAAATCAGACCTAATGATATTGAAAACGCTAGAAAAGCTCATCCTGAAGCTCTTGTTTTGGCTCATCCAGAATGCCACATGTCAGTATCAAGCATTGCAGATTATGTAGGTAGCACAACAGGAATTATGAAATTTGCAAAAGAAAGTGACAACAAATCTTTCATTATCGCAACAGAACAAGGAGTTGTAGATAGATTAAAACGAGATTTACCAGACAAAGAAATTATTCCTGTAAAAGAAAATATAATTTGTCCAAACATGAAAATGACATCTTTAGAAGATATTTTGCACGTACTTGAAACAGAAGAAAATGAAATATTTGTAGATGAAAATATCGCACCTAAAGCAGTAAAATGTATTGATAGAATGTTAGAGGTTTCAAAATAAGAATATGGAAGAAAATAATAACAACGAAGTAATTTATGGTAAAAACTCTGTAATGGAAGCTCTAATTGCAGGGAATCGTGAAATCAATAAAATATTGATTTCAAGAAATATCCATTCAGATGTAAAAATTAATAAAATTAAAGAACTTGCACAAGAAAAAGGTATTGTATTTCAATTTGTTGCGAGAGAGAAATTTCAACCATATGCAGAATTTAATCACCAAGGCATCATTGCTCAAATTTCACCAATAAAATATATGGATTTGGATGATTTTATAGAAACAAAAAAAGATAATTTATCTTCTGTTGTTATTTTAGACGGAGTAGAAGATTCCCACAATTTAGGGGCAATAATTAGAACCTGTGTTTGTGCTGGAGTTGACGGAATAATTATTCCATCACGAAGAAATGTTCAAGTAAATTCCACAGTAGAAAAAACAAGTGCAGGAGCTATAAATCACATCCCAATCATAAAAGTAAATAGTCTAGTTAACGCAGTGCAAAGACTAAAGGATAACAACTGGTGGATAATTGCAACTGATGCATCAGCAAAAGATAATTATTATGATGTTAGATATGATGATATGAATTTTGCAATCATAATGGGAGCAGAACACGCAGGAGTTTCAAAATCTCTTTTGAAAGCATCTGATTTTGTGGTTAAAATTCCTATGCAAAATAGTTTTAATTCTCTAAATGTTTCAAATGCCTTGAGTGCAATTATATTTGAAACTTTAAGACAAAAATTGACAAGAAAAAATAAATAATTCAATTAGATGACCTCAAAACTGCAAATTCGTTATATCATCTTAAGAGTAAGATTGGAGCAATATAGTGGTAAAAGAATTTGAACATTTAGGAATCCTTACAGATGAAATTTCAGATGAAAATATAGATTTCAAAAAGTTGCAGGAGCTGGAATCTAACGAAGAAGCAGAAGATGGCGAAGATGTCTTGAAATCTGTTGAAGATCCAAAAGTTCAAGAAAGTTTATTATCCGTAAATTCTGATGATAGCGTAAAAATATATTTACGTCAGATTGGGAAAATTCCTCTTTTATCCGCAAGTGAAGAACTAGATTTGGCAAAAAAAATCCAAGAAGAACACGATGCTTTTTCAAAAGACGTATTAGTCAACGCTAACCTTCGTTTAGTAGTTAGTATTGCGAAAAAATATATTGGAAGGGGTCTTTCATTTTTAGATTTAATTCAAGAAGGAAATGTCGGATTAATAAAAGCCGCAGGAAGATTTGATTACAAAAAAGGTTATAAGTTTTCAACATATGCAACTTGGTGGATTCAACAATCTATAACAAGAGCAATTGCAGATAAAGCAAGAATTATTAGACTTCCAATCCACATGATTGATTCTATCAGCAAAATTCGTCGTACAACCATAGAATTAACAACCGAATTAGGAAGAACTCCAACAAAACAAGAAATTGCGTATAGATTAGGACTACCTGTTTCTAAACTAACTTCCATTATCAAATCTGCTCAATCAACTGTGAGTATGGATACCCCAGCAACATCAGATGATGATTCTTCAAAAATTGCAGATTTTATTGTTGATAACTCCACAATCACTCCAGACGGAAAAGTTTCTCAAGAAAATTTACTAGAGGATACAAGAAAAATTTTAAACCAATTAAGTCAAAAAGAGAGAGATGTTTTGATTTTACGTTATGGACTAGACAACAACGGAATGAAAAAAACTTTAGATGAAATTGGTTCTCAATACGGAGTTTCAAGAGAACGTATCAGACAAATTGAAACTCGTGCGATTTCAAAATTGAAAAAGCTTTGCAAAAATGAGAAGCTACATGACGGATTGATAAACTATTTTGGAGGCTAATCCGTCTTAATTGACAACTTTACATTTCTGCCATAGTATTTGAAAAGATAGAATTTTGAGGTACGAAATGAATAAAGCAGTTGATAAAAAAAATTATACAAAAGAAGAGTTATTGAAATTATACAATTTACCATTAGAAGAATTACTAGCAGAATCTTCTAAATATATGTCTGACAATATTGAGTTTTGCTCACTTATTAATGCAAGAAATGGCAAATGCTCTCAAAATTGTAAATATTGTGCTCAAAGTTCTCACTATTGCACAAACATTGAATCATACCCACTTGTTGATATTCAAGAGGTTATTAAAGCAGCAAAAGAATCAAAAGAAAATAAAGTTTCTCGCTTTGCAATTGTAACAAGCGGGAAAACTCCAGACGAAGGAAGAGATTTTCAAATTGAACTTGATATGATTAAAGCCATAAACGAAGTTGAAGGGCTAAAATCTTGTGCTTCTATCGGAATTTTGAATGAAGAACAAGCAAAACAACTAGCTCAAGCAGGTTTGAAAAGATTTCACCATAACATAAATACTTGTCGTTCATATTATCCAGAAGTTTGTACAACTCACTCTTGGGATGATAGGTTAAACACCTGCAAACTCGTAAAAAAATATGGAATGGAGTTATGCTGTGGAGTAATATTAGGAATGGGTGAAACCATTGAACAACGAGTTGAAATGGCAATGGAATTAGCAGAAATTGAACCGAATTCTATACCAATAAATATTTTGATGCCAATTCCAGAAACTCCATTTGAAAATTATCATGACAAAATTGACGAAGAAAATGTTTTAAGAACAATGGCTATTTTCAAAATTGCTAACCCTAAATCCGTTGTACGTTTTTGTGGGGGAAGAATGAGATTATCTCAAGAAAATCAAGAATTAGCTCTTAAAACTTGCGTTGAAGGCATCTTGGTTGGGAATTACCTTACAACGGTTGGTAGAGAACCACACGAAGATCTTGAAACCGCAAATAAACTAGGTAAAAATATCATTTAGAATTTATTTTCTACCATTATTCTCCCCTGGTAAGCACAACCCAAATTGACAAGCAGCATTATATGGCTTGTTACCTTCTTCTGCTTCGGGGTTTTCAGATTTGTCAGTGCTGATTGTTTCTGGCATTGTGTGCGGAAGCGTTCGAAATTCTTGTGATGTACTTTGTGTCGGGCTAACCATCTGATTAAGTTTATTCGGGACCAATTTATCCTCTATTGTTTGCCCTTGTTGCTGAGTAATATTGCAACTTTTTTGACCAGAAATCACATTACTCAAAGGACAAGCACTAATCGCATCAAGCCCAATAAATAAAGAGCAAAGAATTCCCATTATTAAAATCTTTTTCATCATTATTATAATCTCCTTTTTATCCATATGTCTAATTATGGAAGGTTTAAAAGGAAATTACATTAGAAAAAAGTCTAATTTTATTTTTCTTATTTGATTTTTTATTTACCTCATTCAAAACATCCTTGAATGGTACAATTGGCTCCATTTTATATCCACAAGTTTCAGAAAGAGTTCCCCCCATAGCGAACAATTCTTCTTGAGGATAACGCCTGCAAATCCCAGGGCGAAAGAAATGATTTTTACATTTTTTAGTTTCTTTATCAAGATTTTTGCACTCAAAAATTAACCCTAATTCATCCTTCCCAATGATTTCCAAATCCGAATAAAATTTATGTAAAAACTGAAGTCGTTTGAATTCTTTTTCATCTTGCAATACGTGCTTGAAGTGTTTAACGTAAATATGCGTACAACATTGCCCACAACCTTTACATTTACCAGTACGCCAATAATTTTTGTGAAGTATTTTATAATAGAAAAATTTCTTTAACTTTTCAAACATATAAACATGATAGTATTAAAAACTTTTGAATGTATTAAGATTTGTAAATATATAAAAGAAAAAACGCAAATATAAATCTTGAGGACAATTAAATCAAATGTAAACCGAATAAATTAAAAACACATAACCTATATACAGTTTTATAACTGACATAATACTATAACATAACCAAAAAATAACCAACCTTGACCTCTAACGAGGTCTTTTTTTTGAGCTTCATCATATTATTTGTTAAAATGTTTATTGACATCATATAAACAAAAGTCTAACAACACTGAAAAAGAACTTGCTATAAACTTCTCTTCATATGTAACAAAATCTTAACAAACTTAGATTGTTTTCTAAAGTTTTCGACTTTGAATGCCGAAGATATATTTGTAAGGAAACAAAGGGATACAATCTAATGAGTTTAAATGTAAATTATAGTTCATTATACAAAAACGGCATTGATACTTCTATCCTTAAAGACGTATCACAAGAAATTCTTCGCCGTGCAGCTCAAAAGAGTGCATCTTATTCAAATAATTCAGCAGCTCAAGTTCAATCTATCGCAAAACCTGTTGAATTAGGAGTTGACTTATACCAAGGTAAAATTGATACTAACCTACAAAAACAAATTGCTATGAACAATTCTGTTCAATTCCAATTTAACCAATCTACATTAGCATCTATTCAATATTTGAATTCTCAAGCTTCAGTCGTTAATAGACTTGATGGTAAATATATGCCTGCAGTAAATGAAGTTGTTACTGAAACTCAAAAAGCAACAGAAACTAATTCAGCTTCTCATTTTATCAGCATTTTCGCTGCTGCAGCGTCTAAAGACAAAGATGGTTCAAACCCTTTCTACCGTGGAGAGCTTCTTGCTTCTAAATCAGAAAAAGAAGAAGCTAAAGGGGTTGACTCTTTGAAAAGTATTTTTTCTTAATAAATTTCCTTAAATTTCCTTTCCTTATGTTTACTATTATTTAAACAAATTCTCCCTTCATGGGGGATTTTTTTTTGCTTCTAAAAGTTAAAATCCTCTATGTAATATGAACAATATTTTCGGAAAGGTTAGGGATATAATGAAAAACAATTTTTGGTTTATCGTCGCATGTATTTTAGTCTTTTTTGTAGGATACAACGTGAATGACGTTGCAGTATCAATTCCTAGATACAAAGTTGCAGTCGTAGATGTTCCTACAATCTTATCAAAATCTTCAGAAATGCAAACTCTGAAAATTTCACAAGATAAAAAAATGGAAGAATTAAATACTTTGATTTCTAAAGCTCAAAATGAAATAGTAAATGAATCTGACAGAAATAAAGCCCTACAAAAAGAAGCGACATACAGAAAACAAATTGAATCTCAAAAACAACAAATGGAAGAAGAATACAACAGCAAAATTACCAAAATCACTAACAAAATTCGGACATTGATTTCAAACGAAGCAAAACACGAAAACTACAACCTAGTTCTACCAACAGGAATGGTAATTTCTGGTGGGGAAGATATTACAGAACAAGTTGTTAAAAAACTTAAATAGTCATTTCTTCGTTTATTCCATTAAACTTGCAGCATTATATGAACTTCTAACTAACGGTCCTATTTGGGAATGCTTGATTCCAACAGATGTTGCAAGTTTTTTTAATTCCTCATATTCTTCTGGTTTATAATATTTCCCAACAGGATAATGCTCCTTGGATGGTTGAATATATTGCCCAACTGTCAAAATATCACAACCAACATTATATAAATCCTCAAAAGTTTCTTTTATTTGCTCAAAATTTTCACCAAGTCCAATAATTAAACCTGACTTTGTTTTAATATCACTATTTTCTTTAATATATTTCAAAACTGAAAGTGATACATCATAATTGCCTTGAGGACGAACTGTTTTAAATATTCCTCGCACAGCTTCAATATTATGATTAAAAACGTCAGGATGAGCTTTAATAATAGTATTCAAAGACTCAATATTACCTTTAAAATCAGGAGTTAAAATTTCAATTTTGGTATCAGGGGAAATCTTACGAATTTCTTCAATACACTTTGCAAAATGTTCAGCCCCACCATCTGGGAGATCATCCCTCGTAACAGATGTTATTACTGCATATTTTAACCCTAAATCTTTCACCGCTTTAGCAATATGCTTCGGCTCATCAATATCAAGAGGTTCTGGTTTTTGACATGAAATATTACAGTATTTACAATTTCTAGTACACACCCCACCCATAATTAAAAAAGTTGCTGTGTGTTTTGTATAACATTCATTTTTATTAGGGCAACGTGCATTTTCACAAACAGTATTTAAACAATTAGCCTTAAGAATTTTTCTCACTGTCCTTGTTTTATCTGTATCAATAATTGGTCTTTTTAAATATTCTGGTAATCTTTCACGCACTTTTTCGTTCCTTCTCGTTTTTATAATTATATAACAAATTAATTTTTGTTTGATTTTTATACAAATACGTTATATAAGTATATTAACAAGATAAATATAAAACAGGAGCAATAAAATGAAAAAATTAGTATTATTAGTAACATTAATTTCATTCTCTGGAGCAACATTTGCAGCAGAACCATTGTTACTAGAACCACTAACCCCAGCACAGTTAGGAAATAAAGTTCCAACAGCTACTACACAACAAGGGGCAACACCAAAAGTTATGGTTCAAGGAACAAATGGAGTTTATGAAGCTACATATACTCCTCAATTAGGTGCAAACATGGTTCCTCAAAATGCAGCCGCTGAAGGAAAACCAGTTCCAGAAAAACGCCAACCAAGAGTAAAAATTCGTACAAAACAAAGAAGCCAAGGTAATTCATACTGGAATCCAGGTGGAAAAGGAACAAAATCTTACTTCTAATAAGTATTAAACATATTTTTTTAAGCGAAATATCTAGTCATGGTATTTCGCTTTTTACATGGCAAATAATTCTGCAAAACCCCTGTAAAAATAAGCTTTTTAAGGCATAAGTTTAAATCCAAATAGCATGACCGTCAACTACATGTACTAGAAAAGCTTTAATAATTCTATGTTGTTTTCATCTTTTTAAATGATGTTAATAAATTGTAATATTATAGAATAGATATGTAATAAATAAGGAATTGGGCAGGTTAATGGAACAGAATTTTGATTTTTCCTCTTACAATAGCATAAAACGTTTGTCAGAAGATGAGCTCACTACATTGTGGGAGAAATATCTTGCTAACAAATCAGATAAACAAACAAGAGATGAAATTATTGTGCAATACATTTATCTTGTTCGTTACGCCGTTGGACGTGTAAGAGTTTCGCTTCCTGCAACAATTTCAGTAGAAGATATTGCTGGATATGGAGTTGAGGGTTTAATCAACGCAGTTGAAAGATTTTCTCCTCAACACAATACAAGATTTGAAACATATGCACTTATTAGAATTCGTGGTGCAATTTTAGACAAAATCAGAGCTCAAGATTTTTTACCAAGAACTGTTAGAAAAAAAATTAAAGATATTAAACAAGCAACAGAAATATTAAAACAAGAATTAGGTAGAATTCCTACATCTTCTGAAATCGCTAATTACCTAGATATGGATGTGGAAAAAGTTAATCAAATTATTTCTGAAGACATTACAATCACATCTATTTACGAAAAACGTGGTAGTTCAGATGATAGCATGGAAATCATCGATACCGTTGAAGATTCAAATAAACTAACCCCTCAAGAACGAATGGAAGAACAAAGCGTAAAAACAGATTTGCAACGAGCATTGCAACGTCTTCCAGAAAGAGAACGAGTACTCATGGTTCTTTATTATCAAGAAAACATGACAATGAAAGAAATTGGGGAAACTCTTGGAATGTCAGAATCTAGAGTTTGTCAGCTTCACGCACAAGGTATTATGAAATTGAAAAATATTCTTAATGAAAACCGTAACTCTCGTTTACAAAAAGCAATTGTCTAATTTTATGGGGTAACATTATATTCCAAAATCACAAAATCTATTCGGTTTGGAAAAGTTTTTTCTTTTGGAAGATTAGGAATAATTTCACCAAAACCAATTGAACGAATTTTATTTGGAGAAATATTTCGTTCTTTTATAAGATACTTTTCGATTTGATTTGCTTGACGTATTGTTGTTTCCCAATATTCAATAGAATTATTGCAATCTAAAGCATCAGAATTAACCTCAATTACGCAGGAATTTGGAAGTTGCTGAAATATTTCAGCAAACAAAGTTAGAAAGGTTTTACCTCTTTCTAAAAGTTCAGTTTGCCCATATTCAAAAAAGAAATCTCCCCTCATACTTATAACTAGACCCTGTGGAACAATTGTATAAACCAATTCTCCAAACTCTTGAAGATTTTCTTTAAAAGTTTTTTCAATATTGCTCGTTGTATCAGAATAAATAGTAGTAGAAAATACCTGTTCTGATGCAAGTACAACAGGACATGAACTCAAAAAGATTGTCAAAAAAATAAAAAATGAACTTCGCTTAATTTTATTTTTCACTTGAAACAATCCCCTCAAAAAAATTATTTTCAATTTTGAGAGAAAAAACTATTAGCTAATTGTGTTATGGTTTAATAATTGAAGTTACATATACATCTGTAAAATATTTTTTAGCACAATTTAAAACTTGTTCTGGTGTAACTTTTTTAACACTTTCTTTCATTCTTTCAGAATAATCAAAACCCAAACCAAGAACACCATATCTTGCATATCCGCATGCCTGTTGGATATTAGTTTCTTCAAGGAATGCACATTTACCAATTAGATTATTTTTCGCATCATTCAGTTCTTGTTCAGAAACTGGGATTGTTTTAATTTTTTCAATTTCTTCGTCAATACCTTTTAGAGAAACCTCAATATTCTTTGGTTCAGTTGCAATATAAACCATGAAAGTTCCAGAAAGTTTCAATGTATCATAAGAACTTCTTACAACATAAGCAAGTCCTTTTTTATCCCTAAGTTCAAGAAATAAACGAGAAGATAAACCACAAGCACCTAGAATTATATTTAATAAAACTAGAGCTGGATATTCATCCATTCCAAATGTTGGAACTTGCCAACCTTTAATTATGTGTGCTTGATTAAGATTATCTTTATGAAGTATTACTTCTTTTCTTTCTTTCAATTCTGGTTTTTCAATTTTAAAATTACCATCAACAGATTCTGGCAATTTCCCAATTGTATCTGCAATCAAAGGAATTACATCTTCTTTTTCTAACGCACCAACTATCGCAAGACTTTTCTTGCTATTATTCATAATTTGGTTATAAGCCTCAATCACATCTTCTTTTGTTATATTATCAAGATTTTTAAGAGCAATTGTTAAAGATGTTCCGTAGTAGTGATTTTCATACATCGAACTACAAAAAGCATCACTGACAACCGTTCTTGGAGAATCCAATTCCGCAGTTATTTCACCTTTTAATTTAATTTTTTCTTTTTCTACTTCTTCAAATGTAGAATTTGTAATTACTTCATTCATCAACTCTACTGCTTTTGGAAAATCTTCATTTAGACATACAAATTTCAATCTCAACAAGTTTGGGAATGAGTCACTAGAAAAATCTATGGCATATTTTTCAAATTCATTTGCCAACTCTTCAGAGGAATAGTTTTTCGTTCCTTGCAACAAAAGTCTAGCCATCAAAACATAAACCCCTGGAATTTTTTCAGGTTCATTTACTGATAAATTAAAACACAAAGCCATTCTTGGAGTGTTATCATTCTTCTTATAGATATATTCAATTTTATTTTTAAGTGTTGAAATTTCTTTTGCCATACTTTTACTCTCTCTCGTATTGTAACATTTTAACACGATTTCACCTAAAAGACAAATTCTAATCTTTCGTGTTATACTAGCCATATGGTTAATAGGGTTAAATCAGGAACAGTTATTGGACTAAACGCTTACGAAGTTTTGGTAGAAACGGATGTTGTAAATTCACTACCAGCAATGTCAATTGTCGGCTTGCCAGATACCGCAGTAAATGAAGCTCGTGATAGGGTAAAATCTGCAATTAAAAACTCTGGCTACACTTTTCCTTCCAAAAAAGTTGTAATAAATTTAGCCCCAGCCGATTTGAAAAAAGCGGGAACAGGTTTTGATTTACCTATTGCAATAGGAATTCTAACTGAAGAAGAAGTCCTAGATTGGGAAAAGATAAAAAATTATGCATTCATTGGAGAACTCGCTCTTGATGGATTAATTCGTGGGATAAATGGAGTTTTACCCCTTGTTTTAGGACTGAAAGAAGCTGGGATTGTAGATATTGTTGTACCCAAAAGCAATGCAAAAGAAGCCGCATTAATTGACGGAGTTAACATCTATCCCGCAGAGCATTTAACGGATGTAGTGAATCATTTTATTGACACTAAAATAACACCTCTAAAAATTGATATACAGAAATACTTGACCGAACAATCAGAAATTGAATATCCATATGATTTTAAAGATGTTAAAGGGCAACAAAAAGCGAAAAGAGCTCTTGAAATTGCAGCCGCTGGCGGACACAATATGCTAATGGTTGGTTCTCCAGGTTCTGGGAAAACTCTTATGGCAAAATGTTTTCCTTCAATCTTGCCACCTTTAACATTACCCGAAGCCCTAGAGCTTACCAAAATATACAGTATCTGCGGATTGTTATCCCAAGAAGAACCACTAATGTCAAAACGACCTTTTAGAGCTGTCCACCACACTGCATCTGCAAATGGGATTATCGGAGGCGGAAGTAATCCAAAACCAGGTGAAATTACCCTAGCACATCGAGGGGTTCTATTTTTAGATGAAATGGTTGAATTTCCAAGAGCTGTACTAGAAGTATTACGCCAACCTCTTGAGGATGGAGAAATCGTTATATCAAGAGCAACACATTCTATAAAATATCCCGCAAAATTTATTCTACTCGGAGCAATGAATCCATGCCCTTGTGGATATTTAGGAGATAAAGAAAAGCATTGCACATGTTCTGATTTTCAAATTAGCAGATACTTAGGAAAATTATCAGGACCATTATTAGATAGAATAGACCTTCAAATTGATGTTCCTCGACTAACCCCAGAAGAACTTTTGAACACAAACACAAAAGAAGAAACCTCCGCAACAATTCGTCAAAGAGTAATAAAAGCTCGTGAAATTCAACTTGAACGTTATAAAAATGATGGAATTTTCACAAATTCAGAATTAACTTCTAAACTCATCAAAAAATATTGTAAGGTAGATGAACAATCTCAAGCTTTACTAAAAATAGCAATAGTTAAATATCAACTTTCTGGGAGAAAATATGATAGAGTCTTGAAACTGGCAAGAACTCTTGCTGATTTAGATAATTCAAAAGACATTGGACAAATCCACGTGATGCAAGCTCTACAATATCGTATGGGCGTTGATATTCCTATCTCTTAGCGTTGAACTATATTCTGCAAATATTGGTTTAAAAGTTCAATTTTTTCTGTACCAATTACATTGAAATGGAATTCATCAAATCTTGTTTTTATATGGAAAATTGCTTCTTTAAATACAACCATTCGGTTATTAAAAAAGAAAACAACTTTGGGTTTACATTCTTCGACTCTAAAATTTACAATATCCGCAAACGCAATACCTTCGCCATTTATCAAAAGAAAGTCATCTACAATTTTAATCTTATCCTTTGTTTTAATTTTTTTTAAAATGAGAAATTGCGGAGTGTAAATTATAGTAAAAAGAATACAAACTACAAGTGTTACTAAAAAAGTTATTCTGTGCAAAAAATATAAATAAAGAATGAAACCACATATTAAAAAATATAATGTTAACACCCCAAGAATAATCATTTGAGGACGTTCTTCGGTATTTACATTAGATAAATTTCCCATACTTCTCCCTTATCTTTATTTGTATTTTATTACATCATATTTATCCATCAAGTCATTTTTTAACTTTGATGAAATTAAAGAAGAAGCAAATACTCCCATAACCAATCCACCAAAAGCGTATAACATTGAGCTAAAAACATTCAACTTACTTTTGTATGGATTTTTTCTTTTTAGAGGAATTATCCCACCAACAAGCGAAGTTATCCCAGAAAGCAAAACCGAAAACTTAAACAATGTTTCCTCTTGCGAATTATATTTCTTTATAAATTCATCTGCTTTATCTTTTTTTATCACATAACTAGGTACTCGTGACGGTTTTGTTGGGGTAGATTTATATGTCAAAACAACATTATCTTGCCCAATATTTTGTTTAACTTTTAATTGCATACAAAAATAGTACCTCAAGTTAATTTGAATAAAATCACTCTATTTTCTAACCAGTTTGGCAGATAATCTATTGAACAATTCACCTGCATATTCCATATTGAACAACAAATTCAATGGGATATAAATAACCATACAAACTACGGCAATGAAAGTTATTTTTATAATTTCAAAAGGTACTTTTGCTAAGTGAACAAATTTATCAAATTCAAATGCACATAAATAACAAATTCCACCAGTTATCACACCAGCAACTACCATTTTTAACAAATTTATAAATAAACTTTTATAGTCCATATCCATTTTCTTCGTAATAAACATTCCCAAAACACACGCATTGAACAACGTTACAAGAGATGTAGAAAGGGTAATTCCACCAATACCAAAGTGCATTTTTGAAATTAATACATAGTTAAGAACAAGTTTCAAAACAATAGAAGAAAAAGCTACAACAAAAGGAGTTTTTGAGTCATTGAAAGAATAATATACTCTCGTTATAGAATCTCTGAAAACATAAGGAATAATTGATACAGACAAGAACCACAACGCTTCTGTCACCATAAAGGTTGCTTTTTCATCAAACAATCCTCGTTCAAATACCAATCTAACAGCATCCATCCCTACAACTAAAATCCCAATAATAATAGGAATTGCTCCAAAGAATAACACTCCGACGCCTTTATTAAAGTAATTTTTAATTCCATTATAATCTTTATCTGCAACAAGTTTTGCAAAGATAGGAAATAGAGGAACTAAAAATGCTGTAACTAAAATTCCAACAGGGAATTGAAAAACTCTGTTTGCATATCCAATCGCAGTCCACGCACCTTCTGAAATAGAAGAAGTAAAAAACATATCAACATAAATATGAATTTGACCAACGGTAGAACTCAACACCGCAGGGAATAAAAGTTCACAAATTTCTTTAAATTCTGGATTATTTGTAAATGCAAAATTTGGTTTTAATTTATATCCCAGTTTTCTAATATTCGGATATTGAATAATTAATTGCAAAATAGCACCAATTGTTGTTGCCCAAGCAAGAGCATAACCTTTTTGGTCACTTGGAGCAGCAATTACAACACCAATAATCGCCAAACTCATAATAATTGGAGATAAATTTGGCAACATGAATTGACGATAAATAATCAATATTCCATAATATATACCTACAATTCCACCTATAACAAGTAGTGGAGTCATAATTTTCAAATGCGTTGCCGCAAGATTTATCATATCTGGAGACCCTCCTGATATGATTAACCCCATAATTTGTCTTGGGAATATAAACATTATTACAGACAATGCAAGGAAAAATATTATCGTTGCAGTCATAAAAGTTGAATAAAGTTTATTAACATGCCCTGAAGGTTTTTCCTGCAAATTAGGTATCAATTTTGAAAAAATTGCAACAGTAGCACTGTGAAAAGGACCACCAACTCCACCTAATAAAATCAAAGAAAGTGACGGAATTTGGTATGCATAGTAATAAGCATCAGATACCATTGCAGCACCATAATAATTTGCAATAATAATATCCCTCACAAACCCTATCAATTTACTTACAATTGTCACAACTGCGATAATCCATGCAGCTTTCAATACACTCGGTGATTTATTTTCGTTAGTCACTGTACTCATTTATTCCTGCCAATTCTATGTATATTCTTAAACCTTTATTAGTTCCCTCCGCCAAAGGATAATAAAATGTTATAGTATTCAATCCATGATTTAAATATTTTGAAATATCTATTTTATTATATCTTTCAGCTGTATTTAGTTGTATTCTTTCATCAAGATTATTAACTTTAATATCTATATAGCTAACCTTATATTTATTGTCAATAACCAAATTTGCATGTCTATTTTTTGAGAAAAAACTTTGAGTAATTTGATTTTGCTCAGAATTAGAAGAAAGAATAAATGGTTCAGTTGAAAGAGAAATTCCTGTATAGTAATGTTGAAGAATTTCCTCAAATGATTTTTTCAAATGATTACCCATATATCCTGCACCATATTGGCTCATTCCAACGCCGTGTCCAAAACCTCCACCATACGCTTTGACATATATTAAATCGCCATTCTCATTGTATTCATGCTCAAAAATCATATTTGCACTTGGTAAAGCTTTTCCTTTATTCGTTAAAAGACGCCTAATTGTTAATTCTTTTTCCACAACATAATTACCTGCATCCGTTTGAATTTCCAACTTCATAATTTTGCCAGATTGTCCACGTTTTAGGACATTTAACTTTTTAATTATGCCGATTGTTTCACCTTTTTTTACCACAGGATGAACAAAACCTGCGGAACTTTGAGCCGCTATATTATTTTGTACTGCATCTTGAATTTCTTGCCCATTCCATTCTCTCTCCCAACGGTAATAAGAAGAATTTACATCATAAGACTTTGGTTTAGATTTATAGAATTTTGTAGCCGCATCTTCTGATGACAAATCCCCAAAATCTTTATCATCTGGCTTAGCAACAAGATATGGTTTTGGAGTTCCTGGGAATTTTTTTGTATATGGGTCAGAAAAAGCATTTGAGTAACTTTCTGTATATCCACCAGCAGTTGAAGAATATTGTGCTAAAATCAAATCCCAATCGTAAGTTGCAACAATACCAGCTGTTTCGTCAACCGCCTTGTTAGACAAATCTCGTTCAGTATTTGCTCCAAAATACACCTGACTCGCAACTGAATCCACTACGTCATAATTTGAGTTTGCTTTAACTCTAGGAGATAAAACATAATTTCTTGCCGCTACACTTTGAGCTTTCAACGCTTCCAACCCAAAACTAACTGGCATTTCATTAGGAACAACACCTTTTAAATAATCTTCAAGGTAAATTATATTTATTGTATAAAATTTTCCTTCCTTCGGCGTAGAAACAAGTTCAATTTCTCCTCTATAAATTGCATCTTTCCCTGCTCGTTTTAAACCTGTTATCCCCAACATTCCATAATCAGTTTTAAATAAAATTGGACCAGAAACCTTTGCAATAACATTATTATTAGAATCTTTTAATACAAATATTTTCCCAACCATTGAAACCTTTATTGTATTGTCATTATCGAAAGTATTTATATAGTTTTTGCCATTATAAACTTCAAATTCACCTGTCCCATATATTGAAATAGACTCTCTTTCATAACAGTTAAAATTTTGATTACCAATCCCTACTCGAACAAGTTTAGACTGCTGAGTATTTATATAAGGATTTGCACTTGCTTCTCTTGCTATTTGCAATGTTTTTTGCGGAATGTTATAAATTACCGCATCCGCAGGAAGGGTACAAACAAGTAAACTTATCATTAAAAAACTACAAAATCTCTTCATAGTTTTATTATATGACAAAAAATATCGGATTTTATGTTATTATCATAATATGTTCGGATTTTTTAAAAATAAAATTGAAAATTTAAAACAAGCTGTTTCTAATACAGCCCAAACTCTTGTTGGAAACGTATTAGCTAATGTTGACTCCGCAGATGAAAATTATTCTGAATTTGCACTGGATGATATTGAAGATACTTTAATTAGTGCTGATTTAGGAGTTGATTATGCGGTAGAACTTGTTGACAATTTACGCAACAAAAAAAACGCAAAACCTACGGAATTAAAAGATTACTTAAAAAACGAATTCAAAAAAACATTACTTGAAGCTGGACAAACTGAACTTAACTATAAAGATGGGGAACTAAACATATACTTTATCACAGGAGTAAATGGAGCAGGTAAAACAACCCTTATTGCCAAGATGGCTTACCAATTTAAACAAGAAGGCAAAAAAGTTCTCATTGCTGCGGGAGATACATTTAGAGCCGCAGCAGAAGAACAACTAAATATATGGTCAAATAGAGCAGGAGCAGATATTGTTCGCCGAGATAAAGCAGACCCTGCATCAGTAGTTTATGAAGCTATCCAAAAAGCAAAAAATGAAAAATACGATGTAATTCTAGTAGATACTGCTGGACGACTACAAAATAAATTCAACCTTATGGAAGAATTAAAAAAGATTAAAACGGTCATTGATAAACAAGCTCCAGAAGCTTTAAGAGAAAGTATTTTAGTCATTGATGCCAATACTGGACAAAATGGACTTCAACAAGCAAAAGTTTTTTCAGAATCTGTAAATCTTACCTGTGTTGCACTAACAAAGCTAGATGGAAGTGCAAAGGGAGCGATAATTATTGCAATTGCAAAAGAGATGAAATTACCTGTAAAATTAGTTGGAGTTGGAGAAAAAATGGAAGATTTAAAAGCATTCAATCCAGATGATTTTATTGAAGCGTTATTTAGTTAAGTTTGATAAAATTCTCAAACAACTCATGCCCGTATTGTGTCAAGATTGCCTCTGGATGAAATTGAACACCATAAAGAGGTAACGTTTCATGCTCAATTGCCATAACAATATTATCTCTCGTTTTAGCCGTAATTTTTAATGGCGACTTTATTGTATTTATATCTGCAATTAAAGAATGATAACGAGTTACAGAAAAATCCTTAGGAATATTTGTAAAAAGTTTAGAGTTTGCAACAACTTCTATCTCAGAAACTTTTCCATGCATTGGCTCTTTATCTTTGATAATATCTCCCCCCAAAAATTGTGCTAAACATTGAAACCCCAAGCAAACACCCAGAATTTTTTTCGTCTTATAAAATTCCTTTATTACATCCATTGAAATCCCAGCAGTATCTGGGTTTCCCGCCCCAGGAGAAATAATAATAGATGAAAAATTTAACTTCCTTAGGTCATTTATTGTAATTTTATCATTTTCAAAAACTCGAGGATTAACACCTAATTCACGTAAATACTGCACAATATTATATGTAAAAGAGTCATAATTATCTATCAAAATCATAAGAACACCTCTCGCATCCCCCTAACAGAATTTACACAATAAATATTTTGAGCATCAAGCAAATCTTTTTTATAAAGAATTTTTTCCTCACATTTTCCATCTTTTAACATTTTTTGCCTAAATATTCCGTTTAACAATCCACAACTAACTGGTGGGGTATATAAAACACCACCCAAATTTACAATAACATTACTTCTTGAACCCTCTGTCAATTCTCCTTTTTCGTTGAAAAATATCTCATCATAAATTTCATTATTTTTTATCTTTTCAAAAGATTCATTATAATATGGGCGAAATGTCGTTTTGTGATATAAAAACACATCAGAAGAATTTACTATTTTGTCAGAAATTACAACCTTGTCTGTTTTTATTTCTTTCAAAGGCTTGAATTCGACTCTAAAGTTGCCATTCTTAGATAACAAAATTCGATACATTCCATCTTGAGAAAATTTAAGTTTCTCAAGAGTTTTGTTATATTTAAAATTTAATTTTCTCGCAGAAGTTCGTAATCGTTCAAGATGTTCACTAAAAAGAATAGGTTTTCCCCCTTCAACCTTTAGGGTTTCCAAAAGTTGCCAATCCTTTGAATTCTCAGCTAAAAAAGCCGTTTTTAGTATAGCCTCATCCCATTCATTTTCTACCACAGAATCCCAAACAACAGCTCCTCCTGCTCTATAAATGTAAGACTTTTCATCTTTTGTCTTTTGCAAAATTCTAATTGGAACAGAAAACTCACAGCAATCTTTATGAATAAATCCAATAGCACCACAATACACATTTCGATTTCCCACTTCAACATTATCAATAATATTCATTGTACTAATTTTAGGAGCTCCTGTTATTGAACCACAAGGGAAGATGGCTTTAAAAATTTCATAAAGAGTTGTGCCATCTTTTATCTCAGATGTTATCTCCGAAGTCATTTGATGAAGGGTTTTATGAGTTTCTATTTCAAATAATTTTGGAACTTTTACACTTCCAGTTTTAGAAATACGCCCCAAATCATTTCGTAATAAGTCAACAATCATAACATTTTCAGCTCGATTTTTTAAATCATTTTTCAAAAAATTGATTTTTTCTCGATCCTCTTCTTCGTTACATCCACGCTCGATTGTCCCCTTCATTGGTTTTGTTAAAATTTTATTTCCAACCTTTTTGAAAAATAATTCTGGAGAAAAAGACAGTATTTCTTCATAATTATTTTTAAAAAAGGCGTTATATGGAGTTTTTTGTTCTTTTAAAAAATAATTATAAATCTCATTTGAGGAATATTTTGTATCAATCTGAAAATCAAACGTATAATTCACTTCATAAGTATTTCCAGATGCAATTTCAGCTTTAATTACATCAAAACCTTTTTTATATTCAGAAAAAGATATTTTAGGTTTAGGAAAAAGATATACTTCTCTTGGATTTTTAACTGGCTCAAAAATCTTATAGTCAGAAAATACTTCAAAATATAATAATGGATACTTAGCTTGTATTTTCTTTCCTAAAAAAATATCCCTTGCTTCATATCTTATATAACCAACCAAATAATAATCATTTTTAAGTTTTTCGAGTTTATCAAACGCTAAAATAAAACTCTCATTATCAAAAGCAGTAATAATCTCTCTCGGGTTTTCAAAAATTTTGTCTGAATATATTTGCATAAGTGAATTATTTCACAAAATTAAAATATATTAAAATTTATTTATTTAAAGTCAATAAATTTTTCAACATGCTAAAATTCAAATATGGAAATTTTAAATACAGAAAGAACAAAATTAAATAATACAATTGAACTTATAGGCAAACCATCAAAAAACAACATTCTTATCGTTGGTGTTGTTCATGGAGATGAACCACAAGGGAAGTATCTAATTGAGGAATATTTAAAAACTCATTATAACTTTCCTTCAAACTCAGATTTACCCCCCTCTTCTAAATCAAAGATTTCGGTCCTCCCACCAAGGGAGGACAAAAGGCTAACACAACTAGCAAGAACTCTTCGTAATAATATGACTGTACAAGAAATTAAAATATGGCAATATTTGAAAAATCGTCAAATTGACGGAGTCAAATTTAGACGGCAATTCATACTTGGAAAGTATATATGTGATTTTGTTTCATTAGAAAATAAAATTGTCATCGAGATTGATGGTAGCCAACATATCGAATCAAATTCTGATTTACAAAGAGATGAATTTTTAAAATCGATTGGCTTTAAAGTTTTACGTTTTTGGAATAATGATATTGATAATAATATTGAAGGAGTAATATCAAAAATCCATAACGTGATTTCTCAATGTCCTCCCCTTGAGGGAGAACCGAAATCTCCGATTTCGAGGAGGGGTACACTATTTATCCCTTGTTTAAACCCTGATGGATTGCAATTAAACAGACGAACTAATGCCAATAATGTAGATATAAATCGAAATTTTCCTACAAAAAACTGGGGAAAAAACGAAGGCGATAACGCAACTTGTGATGACGAAACTACAAATTATTTTGGAGGGAAATCAGCTGGAGGAGAAATTGAAACTCAGTTTCTTATAGATACTATAAACAAATATACTCCGAGCCTTGTTATGACTATTCATGCACCGTATAAAGTTGTAAATTACGATGGACCTGCAAAAGGGATTGCAGAAAAGATTTCTGACATCATTAAATACCCAGTAGAAGCCAGCATTGGCTACCCAACCCCAGGCAGTTTCGGAACTTGGGCGGGAGTAGAAAGAAATATTCCTACAATTACTCTAGAAGTTGACGAAAAAATACAGGTTCAACAACTTGTCAAACCTGTATTTGAAATTTTTGATACATTATTCTTTATGCCATGAGGTATTAAAACCTATTGTATGAAGGAGATCCCCAACAAAAGCTTTTTTCGGATTTTCCTTTCTCCATTTTGCATTCTCAGCGTTTCTTTTCTGAACCGCAGCTTTGTCCTCTTTAGAACTTACAGAAACATGAGAGGTTATTCTTCCTTCCTTATCTGAAAGTTTGATGTTATAAGCGCCATTTTTACTATCAAATCGATAGCCAACCTCGCCAGATTTAGCAAATTCTTTAACACTTTGACTAGAACCCATACGAGATTCTTGGTTGTTAATCTTTAGCTGCATTGTTTCTTCGTTTTTACAATCCTTAGGAATATCCCTAGAAGTCAAAACTGACTGTGCTGAAGTTCTTTGGATATTTGAATCTCCATTCACTTGAGATAATCCTTGCAACAAAGCAACATGTTCTTTAGTTGCCATAATTGAACCCACGATTTTTTTGCCTTTGTTATTAGCCACAGCACCTTTATCTGTAATTGTATATTTAGCACCGTCCAAGTCTATTTGCATTCCTTTTTCAATAAGAATCGTCCTTGAATCACTTTTACCGCTGTGATTAACAAATTGAAACTTAACTGCGACAACATCTGATTGTCTGATTTGTGATGAACCCATTTATATACTCCTTTATTCTCTTATATTTATATAAAGGATATATACTATTTAAAAATGCTAAATATTATCAGAATATTAACTTTTGTAAAATTCGGGAAGCCGATATTTAGCCCCAAAACTATTGTTTTTAGTGTATAATTAACGATATAGAAACGAGGGAATTTATTATGAAATTATTTAACTCTTACACTAACACTGTTGAAGAATTTAAGCCAATAGAAGAAAACAAAGTCAAAATGTACGTATGCGGACCAACTGTTTATGATTATGCACATCTTGGACACGCTAGATGTTACATTACTTGGGATGTTTTATACAGATATCTAAAGTTTAAGGGTTATGATGTTACATATTGTCGTAACGTTACAGATGTTGATGACAAAATTCTAAAAAAAGCTGATAAAGAAGGAAAAACACCAACTGAAGTTTCTCAATATTGGTATAAACAATTTGAAAATTCAATGAAAGCTTTAAACACACTAAAACCAGACATTGAACCTTTTGCCACTAAAACACTAGGTGAAATGATTGCAATGGTTAAAACTTTGATTGAAAAAGGTTTTGCCTACGAATCAAATGGAGATGTATATTTTAGAGTAAAAAAATTCCCTAAATATGGTTATCTTTCAAAACAACCAATCGATCAATTAGAAAGCGGAGCAAGAATTGAAGTTGGAGATCAAAAAGAAGATCCACTTGATTTTGCATTATGGAAAAAAGATGAAAAATTTGGATACAAATCACCTTGGGGCGTAGGTCGTCCAGGATGGCATATTGAATGTTCTGCAATGAGTAGAAAATATCTAGGCAAAACTATTGATATCCACGCAGGCGGAGCAGATTTAATATTCCCGCACCACGAAAATGAAATTGCACAATCTGAATGTGCTAATGGTTGCAAATTCGTAAATTATTGGCTACACAATGGTTTTGTAACAATCAACAAAGAAAAAATGTCTAAATCTTTAGGAAATTTTTTAACTATTGACGATATGTTGAAAAATTATGATACAAATACTTTAAGATTATTTATTTTAACAAATCATTATAGAATGCCTGTTGAATTTTCAGATGAAGCACTAACTGCTGCTCAAGCAGGAGCAAAACGTTTAACAAATGCTAAACAAACTCCAATCAATGAAAATTTAGATATTACAACCACAGATGAATACAAATCATTTGTTGATGCAATGGATGATGATTTAAATACATCTAAAGCTCTTGCTGTGCTATTTGACCTTGCGACAAGAGCAAACAAAGGGGAAGCCGATGCATATACTATTTTATATAAACTTGGCTCAACATTAGGTTTTACTTTTGAAAAAGCATCCTTATCAGAAGATGAAATTTCTAAAGCCATCAGCCACGTTTCAGAGGTTTTAGGCAAGGATTTCAAAACTATTGACGAAGTTCTTGAACTTAGAAAACAAGCTAGAGCCGAAAAGAATTGGAACATTGCTGATAAAATTAGAATTGCTTTTGATGAATGCGGTATTGTCCTAAAAGACACTAAAGAAGGAACAACTGTCGAAGCAAAATAAACTTATTATTATAAATATAAAATAAAGGGTTCGATAGTATATCGAACCCTTTTAAATTATTAAATTTTTATTGTAATTACTTAATTCCATTATCAACAATAGCTTTTGCCAAAACTCCATTGATGAAATTCGCACTATCATCTGTGGAATATTTTTTAGCAAGTTCAATTGCTTCATCAACAACAACTTTCATTGGAGTTTCTTTGATAAACAAAAGTTCTGAAAGTGCAATTCTTAAGATATCTTTGTCCATTTTTACAAGTCTATCAAAATCCCAACCTTCAGAATATTTATCAATATTACTATCAATTTCTTCATGATTTTCTTGATAACATTGAGCAATTTTAATTGCATAATTTTTTACATCTCCTTCTGATTCAAGAGTTGTAAATTCAGCAATTTCAAGTGCCAATAAAGCTTTATCAGCAATATCAATCATTTCATTGATTCTACCAGTCATATCTGACGTCATTGGAAGAGGAACAGGAATATTCGTTGCATTCATTGGTCTATTTAAATTAATTTCGTGTTCTGCTTCATAATCATCAATTTTATTCTTCATATCAATCAATGAACCCAATGCTAATTTAAGTTCATCATGTGCACTACTAGACAAAATTCTTACTGATTTTAAAACAATGTCGTCTAAACTTTCTTTTGAATAGTTTGTAATCTTTTTATCAAACTGAGAAAGCAATATAAATGCTAATTCTCTAGATGCTCTGCGGGCTTGCATATTTTTTACCTCATAAATTTTTCACATTTTACTTATAAGGCTATGCTATCATGAAAAATTTTTAACCTCAAGAAATTTCTTAATTTTAAAAAGAACTTATAATAAAACAGAACGGGAAGAATATTCCCGTTCCATCTTATAATTATTCAAGATTTAATCAAATACGCTTATTCAGCATCTTTGTTAATATCTTTAATACTCAAAGCGATTCTGTGTTCTTGTGGAGTGAATTTCTTGATAAGAACTTCTACACTATCACCAACTTTGAATTTGTTAAATGGGTTAACATTTTCTTCAGCCATTTCAGAAACAGGTAATAATGCTTCAACACCAGGGAAGATGTTAATGAAAGCACCAAAACCAGTAACTTTGTTTACTGTACCAGTGATAATTTGACCTTCTGAGAATTGTCCTTCAATTTGTTGCCATGGATCTTCGCCCATTCTTTTCAAAGACAATGAAATTCTCTTTAATTCGTTATCAATTTTAATGATTTTAACTTCTAAAGTTTCACCTAAAGAAATAACATCTGAAGGATGTTTAATTCTTTGCCAAGAAATTTCAGAAATTGGAAGCAAACCATCGATACCGTTGATATCAACGAAAGCACCGAAATCAGCAATTCTTACAACTTCACCTTTAACAACTTGACCTTCTTCAAGTTCAGATAAGATATTATCTACTACTTGATCTCTTTGTTCAGCAACAGCTTGTCTTTGAGATAAGATAAGTTTGTTTTTCTTAGGATCTGCTTCAAGAACTTTAACTTCGATTTTTTGATCTAACAAACCATCGAATGGAGTTCCAGTTCTAAGTTGAGATGATGGGATGAAACCTTTCAAATCAGCTACATCAACCAACACACCACCTTTAACAACTGAAACAACTTTTGCAAGAATTGTATCGCCTTGAACTTTTGCATCATTAAGTTGAGCCCAAGCTTGAGCAAATGCAAGTCTTTTCAATGATAACAACATTCCGTCTTCATCATTTTCTTCTTTCAATACGTAAAATTCTTTAACATCACCAAGTTCAACTGGAGCAGCTTCTTCTGCTGAAGAAATTTCTCTGTTTGGTAAGAATGCTTCTGTTTTAGCACCACGTACGCTTACTAGGTAACCATCTTGTTCTTTTTTCAAAACAGTACCTTCTACGATATCAGCGACAGAGTGGCTGTTTGAAAAACTTTCTTCTAATAGTTTTTCGAAATCGTCTAATGTTGCTTGTGTCATTTGTTTTATTCTCCTTTTCTTTATTTATTTTCGTTGAATGACCAACTTATTATTTTATTTTTTCTATAACTTTTTCTATCACACTATCTGGAGTTGAAGCCCCAGCTGTAATTGATATTTTTTGTGATTTCTCAATTAAATCTTTGTAATTATCCAACTCTTGCTCTGTTTCAATATGAATAGTCGGAGTAATATTTTTTAAAATTTCAGCCAAATGAGTTGTATTTGCACTTTTCTTTGAACCAACAACAATCATTAAATCACTGTTTTTAGCCAATTCCTTAGCTTCAGATTGACGCATTGAAGTACTTTTACAAATAGTATTAGCAATAAGCAATTCTTTTGTTAGTGGAGTTAAATATTCAACAATTTTATTCAAAGTTGAAATCATTTGCGTTGTCTGTACAACTACACCTATTTTCTTTGCGGATTTCAATTCTTGCTCAAATGCTTTTAATTCTTCTGGTTCAGTTGCAACCAAAACATTTTTACTAAATTGTTCTGCATTAGCTTTTATTGCAATTACTTCTGGATGAGTAGCTTTTCCAACAATAACCAAGAAATAATTATTTTGTGCAAGTTCAATAGCCTTTTGTTGAACCTTTTTAACATCTGGACAAGTCAAATCATAAACTTCAAAACCCGCATCCTCTATTTGCTTAAACACCTCTGGGCTTTCCCCATGACTACGAACAACACAAATGCCATCCCCTTGGTTAGGAAGTTCTTTAAGAGATTTTATACCCATTGCGTTCAATTCTTCAATAACCTGTGTATTATGAATCAATTCTCCAAGCACACAAATATTACGGTCTGGGTTTTCACTTTTTAATTTTTTTACAGTTGTTACAGCTCTTTTTACTCCATAACAAAAACCTGCAAATTTAGCTAATGTAATTTCTTTCGGCAATTTTTAATTGTCTTCTTTCAAATGAACTCGCAAGAAAATCTTGCTGTAAGACCATTACATCATGAAAACATTTTTAAATCAAGCAAGGACATACTGCACTATCCTAACCAATATGGTTTCTTATCGAATTTCTTGCCTTTTCTTCTTGAATTAGATACAAATGCTGGAGCAGAAGGGAAACCATCTTCATCCATCATATTGTAATCCTTTTGAGCAAAATGTAAATCAGTATTTTTATTTGATTGTTCTTCAACAATTCTTGCTTTTTTAGATTCAAATTTTTCTTTTTCTAACATAGCAGCCACATCTGACTTTTTAGGGTTTAAATCTTTATACCAACTATCTGAACCTGGTTGAGGAACAGTTGTTTCTGCCTGTTTATTAGATTGTTTAGGTAATTTTTGATTTTGAATATTAGTATTTGCATTTGCAGTTTTATCAGAAGACTTATCTTCTGCAACATTCATACTTGTACCTAATGTATTATTAGTAGCTGTTTGAACTTGAGTTGTTTGAACTCCAGCACCTTCTTTTAAGAAAACTCTAAATTTATCAGCTTTGTCAGTTTCACCTTTTTGTTCAAACTCAGAAATAATCTCCCACAAAATACTTTGAGGAATTTCAGAGCCATCAATCTCTTTACCAAAAAGAGCTACTATTGTATCTTTTGGTAAAAATGCTAATAAAGAATTATCTTTACTATATTTGAACAATCTTAAAATTACATCAGTATTATTTCTAAAATCTCCAGCAAATGAACGAAGAGTAGAACTATCAGCATTTTCTGCAAATGCTCTCAAGAATACATCTTCTAATTTTCCAAATTTAGAAACAAGTTTTTTATAAGCAGTTGAGACACTATTTTTTTCAAATAATACTGTTATAGTATCTTTTAATGAAGCGACTTCTTCTTTTGAAAGTTTTACATCAGCAAGAGAAATGTCACCAGAAGCAATAGCTTTTATAATTTCTTCTTCTGATAAGTGTTCTGCTTTTTCAGTTTTTTCGGCTTCGTGTTGTTCAATACTTGCCTTTTGAGTTTTGATAAAATCTTCAATTTTATCAAGAACAACTTGAGCTTTTTCTGTTAATTCTTGAGCTTCTGAATCCGTCAAATTGGTACTTGAAGATACCTTTGAAGAAGAAACTTCACTTACTGTATTTACTCCAGAAATTCTATCATTTGATGTAACAGAAGATACAGATGGAGTTTCTGTAACAGAAGTTCTGGAAGGAGAGTTAGTAGCAGACGGAGCTTTCGCAACATCTGAACCTACTCCTTGTTGTTTGATAGGATTAGATGTTGTAGGAGTTGCAGCATGATTTTGAGAATCAGCTTTATTTCCAGTTGATTCTGCTGATTTTTCAGTTTTATTAGAATTTGTTGCAACTGTTGTTTTTTCTAATGTTTCTGAAGAAATTTCACCAGTTTCTAGAGCTTTACGAATTTTAGCTTGTTGTTCAGGAGGATAATTCTTGATAGCTTGTTCAACGTAAGAATTATATTGATTTTTTACGCTTTTATCAACATATTTAGAAGCAGCAGCTAATCCTTCTGTAACTTCTGGATAATCAAGTTTTGAAAATTCTCTTCCATACTCAACTTGTTGTTCCGCAGAAGCAGTTTTTACAGCTGATTGAGTATAAACAGCTCTTCCTGCTGATGACATATTTTCAGACTGAACAACAGCAGCAGAATATGCAACTGCATCAGAACGTTGGTTTACACCAGTGGTATAGCTTTCCAAATATTTAGAATTTTCATTTGCTAAATCTACACCTAAAGCTTGACCTGCTTTAGCCTCCATTAAAACAGGAGCACTACATGCAATAACTTGAGTTGACTTAATATCACCAATTTTATCACCCATATCTATTGCAGCTTTCATGGCTTTTGGATTGTTATTCAATGTTGCATTACAAGCCATGCGTTTATGTGTTTCTGTTTTAGCTAGAATTTTGTTGAACTTAGCTTCTTTAAAGCCATTTTCTAAAGCTAAATTTTTAATCTGTGTTATTAAAGCTTCATCACCATCAGCTTTTAATAACATATCACGAATTCTTTTGGTTCTAGCATTTGCATTTAATTTACCAAAATCTTTAAAATCCTTTTGAATTTGTTCTTCGGAAGAAATACCATGTTCTAACGCTCTTTGCTTGTAAGTTTCAACGTCTTGAACTTTTGCATTCTTACCAAATAATCTGCTCCTCATTTCTAAAGCATTTAACATTGCATCCTTATTTTCATAATCAGGATTTTCAGAAATGAATTTTTTTAACTCTTTAACTGATGGAGTATTTTTATTCTTTTTAGCATAATCAAATATTGCTAAATTTAAACTAATCTCTTCTGAGCTCATTTTTGAAATTTCAACATTATTAGGAGAGTCCTTCAAAAACTTGACTTTTTTGGATTGAGGCTTCGCCTGAAATTCATCAAAACTCATATTGGCTTCTGTGAGTGCATCTATCGTACCTACAATAGAAGAAAACATCATTTCTTTAATTTTAGGATCCGTTTCTTTCCAATTTGGAAGGAATTTAGAAATCATTGAATCTGCCTGAGCAGAAATATACAAATCCTTTTTATCATCATCTTTAATAGCTGAAAAATCACTATCATATTTATTTAAAAAAGCTTTTGCGTACTCTTTCAACTTGTCATCGGCAGACATAGGAGGCTTCATTGTAGCCCATTTTTGACGAGTTTCAATAGGAACTAAGTCTTTTAATTCCTTCATTTTTTTAAGTTGATGATCTCTATATAATTGAACTTGTTCATTTTTTGACAGTTTTTTGTAATCTTCAACCGACATTTCAGAACTATTTAAAACTTCAAATAATTCTGTAGCTTTAATGACCTTTTCTTCCATAGGTGTTGAAGAAGTAGAAACAGTGTCAGCAAGTTCCAAAATTTGTTGCTTGCAGTATTGTTTCTTTTGCTCTTCTGACATCTTTTGATATTTTTCATCCGTTTTTGAAAAATACTTGTCAGCAGTCAATAATGGAATATTTTCTTTATTTTCAATTTTAGACAATTCTTTATATGTTACAAGAGGTTCAACAACCCCAGAACTAATCGTTTGATACTGAGCTAAAAGTTTCTTTTCTTCATTGGTTTTATTAGGCTTTTCTTCCAAATATTTAACTAATTCTTCGGAATTTTTAATATTCTTCAAACCACTGGTTGATAAATATTTTTCTGCACCAACTCTAAAAACTTCCATTTTAGAAGAATTTTTCATTGATGGATTCTTATCAACTAATTCTTCACTATGCGTTGGAAGCTTTTCAGTTGATTTAGGATTTTTAGATTCAGAAGTTGAGAAATTTATAACTATTTTAGACGAAGATGAACTACCAGCAGTCGTGGTTTCTACTACTGCTACTTTCTTTTCTTTTGTAATGTCATTTACGCCTTTTAGTTCCATAATTATAGTATCTCTTTATTTTCTTTCTTATTTACATGAAAAATTTAAAACTTCTTCAATTTCAACGAACAAGAAAATGTTTACAAAATTTAATAATCAAGTTTTCTAACATCACCAATCAAGTTTTCTAACTTCACCATTTTCTGTTGGTTTAAGATTTGGAGTTTTTACAACTCTTACTTTTAAACCCGTCTTATCTTGCATTTTTGTATCGCCATTCAAAAAGTCAATAAGTGCATTTGCTGCATCATTCGAAATTTTGAACTCTTGTTTTTTGTAATATAGTTCATGGGGCAAACGCACTTGCCTGCCTGTCCATATCCCACAAAATGAATTTTTTCCTAAATCATGGTACTCTATTTCACGGACTTTAGGAAGATACATTTGATCTCTATAATCACCATCTTTTGGAAGATAAGTTATAAAGTTAACCACATTTGAATCATCAGAATATGTTTCAAGAGCAAGGAAAGCACCATTTCCAGCAGAAAGCACCTTAACAGGTTTCTGTTTTTGAATATACTTTCTCTGAGCTGGAGTCATTGCTGATGACTGGTCAACGCCCATTGCATAAGTTGCTTCATCTACTTCTGGAGCTGGATTTGCTTCAGCAAGTTCAATAATTTTACTAGAATTTAAAGTCGCTGCTGGTTCATTCGCATTTCCCACCATTGGTGACATTGCAATCAATGTTGCAAGCGGAACAGTAACCATTTTATTTTGTACTCGACGAGGGAAGTTATAACCTTCTCCATTGTTATCGTCATCTTCGTCATTTCTCATCCCAAATGATACTAATCTAGGACTATTCTTCACACTAACATTGCTAATAGGTAATATTGCCATACTAACACTCCTTTTTTGTATTCAGTTTTCAATAGGATTAACCCCTTAATCCTGTAATTCATTAACCTTGTCTGCTATTATAGCAGTCGTTTCACAATTTGTAAAGATATTTTGCCTATTTCATCCATCTTTACTAGGGTTACTCACGTTCTAAAACATAAAATCAAAAATTTTTGCTAGAATGAAATTTAAACTTTAACAAATGTTAAACTACACTTAAAAATTATCTGAATGAGAAGTGATACCCAATGTTGCATTATTATCAATCTCAATAACATGCCTAATTATTGAATGTGCAGTGAGCAACAAATAAGGATTAATTTCTGTTGTTTGAGACATATTAATATTTGCAGAAGCTTTATCTACATTAGATTTAAAATCCTTATTAATATTATAAGTTGTAACAGTATCCATTGAATATTGCTTTTTGTCAGAATCCATTCGCAATTGCAATTCTTCTTTCGGAAACTTATCATTACATTCAATCGCAATTTGAACTGAATTTGAAGTTTCTAAAAAAATTGTAGCAATTACGGTTCCGAAATTCTTAGTCGTAATTGAAACAGTCAAAACACTGTCGCTTTCCTCTTCTCCTCCAGATTTTTTTGTTTCTACTTCTAAATCAAAACCTACTCCATCCTCAAGAGGAAGCCAAGGAAGATACAACATTAAAAGAAGTTTCAATGTTTTTTGAGGATTATTTTCGGATGCAATAGAAATGCTAGCGTTAATTAATTTTGCCATTTCCTTCATTTGAGTCAAATCAGTAATTCCAGCTTTTGAAGCTTCTGTCATCGTCATAATAAGTTTAGTCAAAGCCTCTTTACCATTTTTTTGCAATAAAACAGAAATATCCGCAAGATTTATCATTCCTCCAGATAAAATTTCCAAATTTTTCAAACTTGACTGCAACTGACTTGATAATTGAACGTTAACAATTTCTTTTGTCATTGATGTATTTAAACCTTGAAGTTGTGCAAGAATTTGAGCTTGTAGCTGAGAAAGAGAATTTCTCTGCATCGCAAGTTGATTAGCATACATAAGATTAAACTGTCCTTGCGTCAATCCTCGCTGAAGCATATAGACAAACTCATTTATATTTCGTGGCATTTGAAACAATTCTCTAGCATAAACAGCTCTATCCATGCTTTGCAAAGTATTCAACTGCAATGTTTCACCCACCTGTGTTTGAACAACAGGCTGAGGAGTAGATTTAAGAACAGAAACTTCTACTTTTGGAGCAACATTAGAAGTTTGTGATTGGGCGTTAAAAGTCCCTTTTGCTGCAAAGGTTCTCTGCTGTGCATAATTCTGTCCAAAGCTATTCAAAAATCTTCTTATGTCAATTCCTGCCATATGACTAATTTAACTGATTTTTTATCAAAAGTCTAGTTTTCAATCGGCATATAAGATTGAGGATAACTATAATCTTCCAAAAATCCTAGATTTTTATATAATCTCAATGCTTGAAGATTATTTGTTTCAGTCGTTGTATTAATTTCTGTAATTGGACTATTATAAATATCTATTTCCTTAAATATTTCATCCATCGAGTGCTTTAACATAATAGTTGAAAGTCCCTTGCCTTGATGTTCCTCTCTAATTCCAACAAGCGGAATATTAACAATGCTTCCGCCAGTAAGATTCATAAAAGAAAATCCAACAGGTTTACCTTCATACAATAAAACACTTGTAGCTTTAGGCATAAATTCAGCATAAACATCTTTAACAATTTTAGTAATAATATCTTGAGTTCCTTCAATCGTTTTAAACCTAGGGTCAAATAATGCATCAGAACTTTCATTAAATGACTCTTGAATAACACTCACTGCATCTTCAAAATATTTATCATTCCAAGAAACAACTTCATAATCTTCGGGTAATCTCACAACTCTTGCATGAGAAAACAATTCTCTTGAAGGTGTTCCTTTCATCATAAACCTCAAAACTTCTATTCCAACAAACTTGAAACCAAGTTTTGCAATAACACTAATTAAAGATTTTTGTTCTCCTAACATTGGATAACAAACAATTTTTTCTTTTCTTAGATTTTGTGTAATATCGATAAATTTTGTTAATAGTTCTTTAGCACAATCCATCAACTTTTCTTTGTCAATAGAGTGAATAATATTTAATTCAATAGCTTCAGAAATAGCAGTTGTATAAACTAAAAATCCAACAGCTTTTTCTTCATCATAAAGTACAATACATTTGATTAGATCCTTATCAATTGCATCTAAAAATCCATCATAATCCAAAGGTTCAAGTTCAAAATTATAATCAGTCTTAGCTTTCTTTCTAAAATCTTCATATAGATTTTCAAAACTTCCATAATTATTCGCTGTTAAAATTTTTGTATTGTACATAAATATTTTTCCTTATAAAAAGTGGTGCATTTTTTCTTTTTTTGTTTCAAGGTATCTCTTATTATATTGAGTAACTTCAGAATCAACCTTGATTGTATCTAACACGTTCAGCCCATAACCTTCAAGCCCAATAATTTTTTTAGGGTTATTTGTAATTAAATTAAAATCTGTATAACCCAAATCTACTAAAATTTGAGCTCCAGTTCCATAATCCCTTAAATCAGATTTGAACCCTAAAGAAATATTTGCCTGAATAGTATCTTGACCTTCTTCTTGCAATTTGTAAGCTTTGATTTTGTTACAAAGTCCAATTCCTCTACCTTCGTGGTCCGTCAAATAAACAACAGCCCCTTTCCCATAATGTTCAATATATTTCAATGCGTTGAACAATTGAGAATTACAATCACATTTCAAACTATGAAATACATCACCAGTAAGACACATACTGTGAACTCTCACCGCAGGAATTTTATCAGAACCATCATCTTTAACAAGAGCTACATGTTCTGAGCCATTAACTTGGTTTTTATAAGCGTAAAGTTTAAACTCTCCATAAGGAGTTGGAAGAGTTGTCTCAGCTTCTCTTGTCACAAGTTTTTCAGATTTTAACCTATATGCAATGAGCTCTGCAACAGAAATAAACTTCATCCCATGTTCATCTGCGAATTTTCTCAAGTAATCTCTTCTTGCCATATGTCCATCTGGAGCCATAACTTCGCACATTACACCAGCAGGTCTATGACCACAAATCTTAGCCAAATCAACAACCGCTTCAGTGTGTCCAGTTCTTTCTAACACTCCACCCTTTTTAGCAACACAAGGAAATAAATGTCCTGGTCGTCTTAAATCAGAAGGCTGAGCATCTCTAGCCGTAGCTACTTCTACCGTCTTAGCTCTATCATATGCAGAAATACCCGTTGTTACACCATATTTTTCTGCGGCATCAATACTTATTGTAAAAGCAGTTTTCATTTCTTCTGTATTTTGTTCAACCATCTGAGGCAAATCTAATTGCTCGGCAATTTCTGATGAAATTGCAAGACAAATTAATCCTTTTACCTCTGTTGCCAAAAAGTTTATTTTTTCAGGAGTAACTTTCTCTGCCGAAATAATTACATCCCCTTCATTTTCTCGATCTTCATCATCTGCAACAATAACAGGTTTTCCATTTTTAAAATCTTCGAGAGCGTCTTCAATACTATCAAATCTAAATTTATTATCCATTATACAAATCCATTTTCTTGTAAAAAATTCATACTTATACCTTTTTTATTATCTTTCGCAGATAAAAATTTTTCAACATATTTTCCCAATATATCGGTTTCAATGTTTACATCTTGTCCTAATTTCAAATCCTTCAAACTTGTATTGTTATAAGTATGAGGAATTATTGCAACACTCACAATATTGTCCACAATATTTGCGACAGTAAGACTTACTCCATTTATCGTAATTGAACCTTTATAAACCACATATTTTTCTTGTTCTTCTGGAATCTCAAATTGAAGATTATAAAAATCAGATAATTTTTCAATATTGATAAATTTTCCCATACAATCAACATGTCCAGAAACAATATGCCCGCCCAATCTTGAACTCAAGGTTAAGGCTCTTTCAAGATTTACAGTATTCCCAGATTTTAAATTTCCGAGAGTTGTAACCTTCAAAGTTTCATCACTAATTTCAGCACTAAATTCAGAAGAATTGAACGCAATAACAGTTTGACAAACACCGTCAATTGCAATACTATCACCAATTTTCACATCTTCTACGACTTTTTGACAACCGATGACAATTTTAGCCCCGTTTGCTTTAAATTCTAGAGATTTTACTATTCCAATTTCTTCAACTATTCCTGTAAACATAAATTTAGAATACCACATTTTTACAACATAAACCCTTAAATGTAACTAAATCGTAATACATTATTAGTCCTTGTTTAGGATTGTTAAGAGCCATTTCTAAATTCAATCTAGAGATTGAAAATTTATTTTTTTCGTATTTTTTCAGATTGAAAGTATTGATTTCACACGGTTTGAAGCCATTTTCAAATGTAAAGTTTTGTTAAAATTATTACAAGATTAGTAAAGAATTAATGCAATTCAACCGATACATGTAGTATAATATATATATAAGATATACTTAACAATTAATCGCAACTAATAGCCAGAAAATATTTTGTTATAATCAAAATAGAAAGGCAGCGAATATATGAGCAACTTACAATTTCAAAATGATTTAGAAAAATTGGTAGAAATTTTACCCCAAAGGATAAGACAGCACCTTTCTTATGAAAAAATGGAAGATGTTATCGAGATAGTATTGGACATCGGCAGACCTCCAGAAATTAGACATGCTGATGGGAAAATTGAGTATATCGATGTCACAAATGTTGACTATGAAGACATTTCATATATAACATCACACGTTCAAGAATTTACATCAGATAACCGTTCTGGAATTCCAGGAACTCTACACAGAATCAGTGCAATCAGAAATAGACAAGGCAAAATTGTTGGTCTTACTTGCAGAATTGGACGTGTTGTAACAGGCACTATATCTTGTATTAAAGATTTTTGTTTACAAAACAAAAGTATTCTTTTCTTAGGACGCCCAGGGGTTGGTAAAACAACCAAACTTAGAGAAATTGCTAGACTAATGGCTGACGAACTTAAGAAAAGAGTAGTAATTGTAGATACTTCTAACGAAATCGCTGGAGATGGTGATACCCCACATCCTGCCGTTGGTCATGCCAGAAGAATGCAGGTTAGACAACCAGAATATCAAAAAGATATTATGATTGAAGCAGTTGAAAACCACACCCCAGAAGTTATCGTTGTTGACGAAATTGGGACAGAAGCTGAAGCTCAAGCTGCAAGAACAATTGCAGAACGAGGAGTAATGCTTATTGCAACCGCTCACGGTAACAGCTTAGAAAGCTTAATTAAAAACCCAACATTATCAGATTTAGTCGGCGGTATTCAATCCGTAACATTAGGTGATGATGAAGCGAAACGTCGTTCTTCACAAAAAACAGTATTAGAAAGAGAGAAACAGCCGACTTTCGATATAGTAATCGAAATTTTGGACAGAAACACATTGGCAGTGTACAAAGACACCTCAGAAGCAGTTGACTACATACTTAGAGGATGGCCAATCAGACCAGAACTTAGAAAAGTGGATAAAGCTTATGAGTTCTCCCAAGCTCCAACCCCTGTACCTGCAAGAGTTCCAAACGTAATTGATAAAATTAACGCTCTTGACAACAAAATTGAACATCCAGAAAGTTTAAAATTTAGCTTTTCTCGTCAAAAATACGTTGAAGAAGTTAAAAAATTCAAAAAAATATACTTGTACGCAGTATCTAGAAGTATTGCCGAAAAAGTTATTGAGCGACTTGACTTAAACGCAGAAATTACTCGAAACTTGGATGATGCTGATATCGTAATTGCTCATAAAAACTTTATCAAAGGCGGTGCAAAAGTACTAAGCACAGCAGAAGAAAATAGGATTCAAATATTCTATGTAAAAACAAATTCAATGGCACAAATTCAAAAAGTCATAAAAGAAGCATTAGATATAGCAGAATTGAATGAAAAACAATCTTTCTACGATATTACAGAAAGAGCATTAGATGAAGCAAAAGCTGCGATTGAAAAAGTTCTAGCAGGTGCAAAAGATATTGAATTAACTCCACAAAATCAACAAATAAGAAAACTTCAACACGAACTTGTTGAACAACACAACTTAGCAAGCAAATCTGTTGGAGAAGGTGAAAATCGCCACTTGAGAATAGTTGGAGGGCAAGATTATCAAGAAAAAACTGGTTCTTAAAAACCAATAAACAATTAAATAATTGAAAAAAAGTTTGAACCCTTTCTTAAACACGAGGAAACTACGTCATTCCATCAACTTTGAGAGAGGGTTCCCGTTTTTATAAAAACTCAAAAAATCAATCCTTTGATATTTTGAAAACCCTTATAAAAAAAGATGACTTTTGAAAAATATCCATTAAAAGATTGATGTAATATTTTCTATTGTCATTTATTGTAGTGGTGGGAGATATTACGGTATTTCCAAAGGGGATAAATCAAGGGATAGTTGTAATGGGAAATGAAATCCAAAATTCAATATCTACAAACGAGTTATACAAAGAGTACGACTGGTATCAAAACACTTTTCCTAAATTGGTTAAGGATGCGTGCGATGACTTCTTTGCGAACAATTTTGATATTGAATTTGTAGGATTAAGTAAAAACATCAATTGCCTATTAGACAATGAAGCTTGTTTTGTTACTAAAATTCGAATAAACAAAGATTATGATGTTTATTTCAGAATGACAGAAAAGGCTATTTCAATTATTTTGAATACTGTTTTGGGTCAATCAAAAAACAAATTCAACATCAATAAGATATCCGAATTAGAAGCAAAAATTATAACATCCTTTAATAGTACAATGTTTGATGCTATTAAAGAAGAACTTGATGATCCAGACCCAAGTGAATTAAAACGCACAAATTTTGACGTAATCCATCTTTCATTCATTATAAAGAGCAAAGATGAATATTCAAAAAGTGCTGGAAAAATTTTCATAACTATTCCACAAGTACTAGTTGAACCAGAAGAAATCGAATCAGAAGAGAACAAATTTTCTGATGAAAGCTTTCCAAATGCAGAAACTTTCGCAAAGATTATTGTTGGGAAAACTAGATTTTCACTTTATGATGTAAAAAATCTTGAACAAGATGACTTAGTAGTTTTTGAAAACAGTAATCTTGAACATTTAACTTTATCCATATTCGGAAACCAAATGGATATAAAGCTAGAACCAAATATGGATATACTTATTCCCGAAACAGACGATGGAGGAGATAATATGAGCGATGATTCTCAAAAAAATATATGGGACAGTATTGAAGTCGATATGTATGCTGAATTTGATTCAGTAAAAATAACCTTAGGAGAATTAAAAAATATTGAAACGGGGTTAGTTGTAGATTTGACTTCATTATACAACAACAGCGTAACCTTAAAAGTTGAAGGAAAACCAATCGCAAATGGTAGCCTTGTTATTGTAAATGACCGTTATGGGGTAAAAATAAATGAAGTTCTAGCGGGAAACAATGCGGGAATTTCACCTTCAAACGCAACTCCTCAAGACCAAAATTCTTTTGATGATGAGGATGAAGAAGAGGAAGATGAAGAAAATTACTCTGAAGAAGAAGGTAACGAAGAAGAATCAGAAGGCGAAGACAACAACGAAGAAAATGATGAAGACTTCGATTACAGCGACTTTGAACTAGAAGACGAAAATATTTAAAAATTTTTATAATCAAATCTATGGGGAGATAGAAACAAAATGCACATGGGCAGTTATGTAATCAATTTCACAGTTTATACAATGGCAATGTTAGGATTAATTTTCTTTGCCATATTCATTTATAAAAAAGTTATAAACGGAGGATTATGCAAAAATAGTAACAAATTTTTGAGCATAGAAGAAACTATGAGCATAAATCCAAGAAAATCTATCATGGTTGTTCGTGCAGGAAACGAAAAATTCCTTATAGCATCTGATATCGATAGAACAACAATGCTTTCAAAATTAGAAGGTCCTAAAAAGATTTCAGCACAACAAATCTTAGAACAAAATTTAGCCAAAAAGTACGAAAGATTTGAGAACACTGAAAAATATGAAAATTTTGACAACCTAATTCCAAAAGAAAACATCCAAATAGATGTCGAAAAACAATCTCAAAAATCCATGAGAATTGCAGATTTAGACGTTGTTTATCCACAAAAAGAACATATTACTTTAGAACCAATTAAGGATAAAAATCCGCAAGGTAGGCGTCTTGAAAAAACTCAAATGGATAGAAGAGAAGCACCTAAAACAACAAACAAAACTGTTGTTCTTGATTTTGAAAAACCAAAATCACACGGATTTTCTACAATGAAGGAAATGGCAAAAAAAATTAACGAACTATAAAAATAACAACAAAAGGAAAAATAAAAAATGGATCAATTGCAAAACTTAAATCCTGTAATACAGATGCTAGTGGTAATGACATTATTCTCATTACTTCCTTTTGTATTCTGTTCAATGACAAGTTTTTTGAGATTTGTTATTGTATTTTCAATGTTAAAAACAGCGATGGGTACTCAACAAGTTCCACCTGCAATTGTAATTATCGGGCTATCTATTATTTTAACATTTTATACAATGGGAGGAACATTCCAAAAAATGTATGACATGGGTTCTGTTCCATATCAAAAAAATCACGATATGATTGCAGCCATAAATGAAGGCTCAAAACCATTAAAAGAATTTATGTTAAAACAAACAAGAGAAAGCGATTTAACATTTTTTGTCGAACTTGCACATCAAACAAAGCCAAAGTCACCAGATGAACTATCAATTTGGGAAATCGCTCCAGCATATATTATTAGTGAACTAAAAACTTCATTTGAAATAAGCTTTATCATATTTGTACCATTCATCATTTTAGACTTGGTTGTTGCAAATATTCTATTAGCATTAGGTATGTTCATGTTGTCACCAACAATTATTTCAATGCCGTTCAAATTACTAATATTTATTGCAGTAGATGGCTGGGCATTAATAGTCCAAGGACTTGTTTCAAGTTACAACTAGAGGATTTAAAAGGACAAAATCGATGGAAATTTTATTAGAATATTTAGCAAAAGGATTTTTAATAATGTTGGCAATTTCAATGCCATGCGTTCTTGTTGCAGCGGGAATTGGTCTTGTTGTTGGTATTTTGCAAGCGGTAACTCAAGTTCAAGAACAAACAATCGCAGCAGCACCAAAAATTCTCGGAGTTTTCCTAGTTATCGTAATTGGAGGAGTTGGATTTATCAAACTTTTGACTAATTTATTCCAAGAAGGTATGGTTCTAGCTTTTAATACAGTTCCACAAAGTGAAAATTTTGTATTAGATTCAAATTATCACAAATACACAACACCTTTTGCAGGGGAGATGAAAGATAGATTTAAAAATGTTGATAACATCAACGAAATAATGAAAAATCCAGGTAAAGTTCCATACATTGACAAATACCAAAGAGAAAAATATACTCCAGCAGCTAAAACTGCAATGCCAAAACCAGACATGGTTGAAACAAAGAGGATTTTAGGACAATAAATAAATGGAAGCAATAATAGCAGAGTTAATTAAAATGTTCCCAAAAATAAATACCTACCTTATGGCAGGTACTTTTGTCTTTGCAAGATTGATTGGCTTTTTCAGATTTGCTCCAATTTTTAATAGAAAAGATTTTCCAAGTTTAGTGAAATTACCGTTAGCATTGATTATTACAGTTTTTATGGTTCCATTTTTACATCCAGAAAAATGTTTAACTCAATGCGATTCTTTTATGCTTTCAATAGTATTGAATATTGTTGTCGGGGCAATGATTGGTTATATGGCACAATTGATAACAATTGCGATTGATTGTGGAGCAGAAATGATAAATATGCAAATGGGTTTGTCATCTGCAACAGCATTAGACCCAACAACATCTGCTCAAGTTTCAATTTTAACTAAAATGATTTCACTAATGGGAATTTTAATTTTTATAAACCTTGGTGGAGTATATTGGCTTTTCAAAGCACTATTAAGGAGTTTTGAAATTTTTCCAATATATGCAACACACGTTCCACTTCCAGAACTTATTAAAATGGATTTGTTAATCAAAATGTCATCTAACACCCTGTACATGGGATTGCAAATTGCATCCCCAATTTTATTAGCAACTTTAGCCCAAGATATCATTTTGGGGGTAATTTCAAGAACCGCCCCCCAAGTAAACGTATTCCAATTGAGCTTCCTATTCAAACCCGTTTTGGGAGCTGCAATTATGGTTTGGATTTTACCAATGCTTATGAATGTAATTGAAGAATACTTTTTAAGCTTTGCAAATATTATTTAAAAATTATAAAACATCTAAAAGCCATTTAAGACAAGTTATTTCAAAACTTCAATAACATCATAATCAGTTAAATATGGAAGATGAGCTTCTGTTATAAGTTCTCCAGGGAGTAATATAGAAATTCCAGGAGGACATTCTGCCACAACTTCTCCAGACAATCTGCCCACAGCTTGATCTTTAGGAATAATTTCTTTTTCTGAAAAGTATGCTTCTCTTAAGTTCTTTTTGATAATTGGAGTCAACATTGGCATATGTTTCTTATTTTCAAGATAATAAATATCTTTATAATCATGAGTATCAATTTTTTTCAAACAATTCACAAGATATTCAAAATCAGAACGTTTATTTCCAATATTACTTAATATTAAAATGCCTTCATCAGAAGCACTTTCGACTTCAATACCAAAATCAATTTCCAAAATAGACTCAAGTCTTTTTCCAGAAAGACCATCCGCTTTTATAAATATTTTTGTAACATCTGTCTTATAGCCAAAGTCGGATTTTAACTGATGTATTGAATCCATTTTATCAATTTCAGTTCTCAAAAATTTTGCATTAGAAATAGCTCTTGCTAATTGCTTTTGCCCTCTTTGGCTTTGCAAATTTGCACGAGCAGCATCTAAACTTCCTAATAACATCAAAGATGGACTTGTTGTATGTAACAACATCAACGAACGTTCAACATCTTCCGCATTTATTTTAGAATCTTTACTTATGTGAAGCATTGACGATTGGCTCATGCTTCCACCAGTTTTGTGCAAAGAGTGAACAACAATATCCGCACCCAATTTTAAAGAAGTTTCTGGCAGTTTTTCATTAAAATTCCACAAACAACCGTGAGCTTCATCAACAATTAACGGAACATTGTATTTCTTACAAATTGCAGAAATTGATTTTACATCAGATACAACACCTTCATATGTCGGATTTGTAATCCAAACAGCCGAAACATCATCATTTTCTTTAAGAAGTTTTTCAATCGAATTAGCATCAATATTACCCCAAAGACCCCAATCACTGAATTTTTCAGGAATAACCCACAATGGGTCTGCTCCAGAAATTATTAATCCAGTTAAAATGGAACGATGACAATTTCTATTTACAATAACTTTTTGCCCTTTTTTTGTTAAACCCATTGCAATTGCTAGGTTTCCAATAGTTGAACCGTTTATCAAAAAGAAAGTCTTTTTAGCTCCAAATGCTTGTGCTGCAAGTTCTTGAGCTTCTTTTATTGGACCAGTTGCAGGAGTTAAAGTTCCTAAATTATCAAATTCATCAGTAGTATCAACCATTAAAGCTTTTTTACCAATTAAATTTCTAAATGCTGGTAAAGTTCCAAGACCTTTGGTATGTCCTGGAATATGAAATTGATACGTAGGATTGTTGTAAGCAGCTCTTAGTGCTTCAACAATAGGGGCTTTTATTTTCGTCTGTTTATTGAATTTAATTTTATTCGGCATAATCGCAATATACATCAAAAAAATTATGAAATCTACAAATTTTATGCTATAATTGTCACAAATGAAACGAATCTTAAAATTTGTAGTAGTTTTTTCAATAATTTTTACCCCTATAAACGTTTGTGCAAATGGTACAGATGAATATTTAACTGCTGATTTACTTGAAAACTCTCAGCCAAATGAAATTGTCTTGAATACAAAAAATAACACAAAAAATTCAACCATTTCAGAAAATCCCGCTGACAAAATAGACACTGAAGAAAAACCCGAATCTCAAATATCAGAAGAAAAAAAATCGAAAGAAGCTGAAATCGATTCAGTTATGGATAACTCCGAATTAGATTTTGAGTTTTTCAAAATTTTCGACCAAGACAATGACAATGTTATAGACGAAGATACAATTGTAGGGAAAATATATCATAGTAAAATTACGAGAACAGATATTCCATCATTTTTATTAAAGGAAGAATTAACTCATAGATTTCAAAAAGGACCTGTTCACAAAATCCAAGCATATGGTGGGTTCAGAGGTTCACTAAATTCAATATTTACTCCAAATTATTCGACGGATTATGACAATTTAACTACACAAGTTGGGATGTATGGAAAATTCAACAATCCTAATTATCGATTTAAAATCGCCGTAAACCCAGTCCCAAGAACAGATTCAAATTATTTAGAAAGATTTATATCTGATGCATATTTAATTAATACATCAATCCCACACCATCAAATTATTGCAGGTTATTCTAGAGTTCAAACAGGTATTGAAGGCGGAACATCTTCTTACATCCTACCATTCGTTGCTCGTTCACAAATAGCAAGAAACTTCGGGAGTGCAAGATCTTTAGGAGTAAAAATACTAGGGAATTACAACTACATTGACTACAACATTGGAGTAGGCTCTTCTGGCAGATATATAACAAGTGGTATGCCTGGAATGGAATTCACTGGCTGGATGAACGTTAAACCTTTTGGATCAGAAGATAAAAAATTTGGGAAACTCACACTTGGAGGGGGATTTAATGGTGGTCATAATGATATAGATTATAGCGTTGGGAGCGTTTATGTCGGATACAAACACAAAAAATTATGGGCAAATTTTGAAGCTGGAATAGCAGACGGGTATAGTGGTTCTAAGGGAGTAAGTGCAAATAAAGCTAGTGGTTATGCCTTTACTGCTGGCTGGAAATTCAACCCTCAATGGCAATTAATTGGTAGAATTGACCAATTTGACCCAAATAGAGATGTAGCTGGAGATTTGAAAAGAGAATACACTATTGGTGTAAACTGGTTTATCAAAGGTCAAGCACTTAAAATTGTATTGAACTACGTGTTCTGCCAAAATCAAAATAGAGACGACAGTCACAAAATTATTTTAGCAACTCAAATTTTATTATAATTTTCAAATAAAAACCGCAATCTTGGTCAGAAATTGCGGGCGTAAAAGATTTGGTAAATAAACACGAGAAATTAATTAATATATTGAATTAATAGATATAACATGACAACAAATTTTCACCTGTCATTTTCATCTTTTTTAATGCTCTCAATTCAGTTTGACGAATACATTCTTTAGTTACACCATAAATATTTCCAATTTCTTCAAGAGTATAACGTTCTGTATCATCAAGCCCATAACGCATTTTCACAACTTCTTGCTCTCTTTCTTTTAGGGTAGAAATAACGTTTTTAATATCATCTTTTAAAGATTGATATTCGGCATTTTCAGAAATCAAACTAGAATTATCCGCTAAAATATCCGCAACATTCAAATCTTTGCCATCACTTTTTTCAAGCCCATTCTCAATAGAAATTGTTTTAGTATATGCGGATAAAAACATTTCAATTTTATCAGGGGCAATATTCATTTTTTTTGCGACTTCTTCATTTTTAACTTGAGATGTTGTATTTTGCTCCATTTGATATTTCACTTTAGAAAACTTTGAAAGAGTTTCTTGAATATAAACAGGAATTTTCATACAGTGAGATTGTTCAGAAATAGCCTTAAACATAGATTGTTTAATCCACCAACTTGCATATGTTGAAAATCTATAACCTAATTTATGATTAAATTTCTCTGCTGCAATCATCAATCCAAGATTTCCTTCTTGAATTAAATCAATCATAGGAACTCCAGACATATGAATTGTTTTCTTTGCTATCGTAACAACTAATTTTAAATTTGCTTGGATTAATTTTTGCTTTGCTTCACTATCACCTTGCTCAATTTTTTCAGCAACAATTTTTTCTTCTTCTGCTGTCAATTGTGGATAATCTGCAATCTCTCTTAAATAAGCGGTCAATGTGTTATCATTTTGACCTTCTACAACTTCTTTTTTTGCTGGGTTTGAATTTTGGGTAGTAACCTTCATCACAATAAGTTCATCTCTTCTCATAAACATTAAACTCCTCAGTTTGCATGGAAAATTTTGGCATCTTTTGGTAAGTGCCTTGGGGTAAGTAACACGAGTATATATACTTTTTATATACCCATATATATAATAGGTGTGACATCATGTTACGACATGTTACAAAAGAAAATAATTAATTTTTATGAAATATGCAATATTATAGGTTTTTCGTACTATAATAAAATCAATAAAATATAGGAGAGAGATTTATGAATTTTAAAGAAAGATTACAAAAATTAAATAAAAAGAATATTGCAATTACAGTTGCTATTTTATTCCTTGTTACAATCATATCAGTATGCGGTTATGAATACTATCAAATGAAACACTTTGAAAATACAACAATGGCTCCAAATGAAAATGAACCAGATTTGACTGCACCTGAACAAGAACCTCAGCAAGAACCAACTAAAAAACCTTCTGAGTACAATATTGGTATTACTTATGATAAAGCTATTAAAGGGAATAAACCAATTATGGTTTTATTCTATGCAGACTGGTGTCATTATTGCATCAGATTTATGCCAACATATGAAGAATTATCAAAGATTTATAAAAAAGATATGGCATTTTCAAAAGTTAACGTGGAAGATCCAAAATATGCAAACCTTGTAAAAAGCATAGGCATTACAGGATTTCCTACAGTATATCTAATTGACCCTAAATATGACAACAGAGTTCTATTATCAAACGCAATTTTTGGTGATATAAAGCAATTACAGGTTGAATTAGACAGATTTTTAAGAATTAGAAAAATTCTAGATTCTAAAAAATAGGAAATAGTTTAATATATCGTAACAATATACTTTCTTTTTAAGTTTGTGTTTTGTATAATTCTATTGTTTCGGAATACCGAGACTTGGGGTAGCAGTTGTTTCCTGCATAAAGAACAGTTTATTAGCACTGCTCTTCAAAAAGTCGATATAGAAAATTGAATGTTAAATTTTGTTTACAAATGGGTAAATATTAGCAATTTTTTTTCTGTTTTTGACTCTATATAAATAGAAGGTGTATAGTTATGAAAGTAGATAGTTACAAAAATTTAGGTTACGTACAACAAAGTGCGTACACTCGCACACAAAATGCAGCCAACCCAAATTTCAGAGGTAGCCTTACTGGAATCACTCCAGAAATTGCATCAGACACAGACAAACTTGTTGAATTCTTGTTAAAAAACAAAAAAGCAAGAGCCTTTATCAACAAATTTAAGTCATGGCAAGGTGAACTCGGTGGCATCATGATTACTGCAATTGGTACAGGTTTAATCGCTCCACTATCAATTGCCTTTAACCCATTTGTAAAATCAAAACCAAATGCAACAGAAGAAGAGAAAAAAGAGTTAGATAACACTAAAAAATATACGGCAATGCGTCAACCTATTTCTGCAGCTTTAGCAATTTTATTCCAAGCAGGAGCATTAAAACCAATTGATAAAATTGTCAATGAAATGACTAATAGCCCTGATGCTAAGAGATTCTGGGTTGCTCTTGATAGAAGTGCATTACAAAATAAAGCATACCTTGAAAGAACAATTACTCAAGAAATGAAAAAAGAAGGTACAACTTACCCAGATAAAAAGGCCTTCAAAGCAGAATTAGCAAAACGTGTTAAAGCTAGAGAAGCAGAACAAATGGCTAAATTGGCTGATGGATTAGCTGAAACAGGTAAAATTCAAATTGGAGAACGTTCATTTGATAACAAGAACGTAGCAGAAATTCTAAATGCCCAAATTGATGCTTACGCTGAGAAGGCTAAACATTTCAAAATTAACGACGAAGGCTTAGATTTCTATAAGAATAGAGCAAATACATTAATTTCAAATGAAAAAGAATTAAAAGAATTATTTGCAACCCATAACCTTCCAACAGATGAAAAAGAATTAGAAACATATTTGAAAAAAGCAAAAGATTCTACTGCTAGTAACGGGGTTAAAGAACTTATTGATGAAATTCTTAAACGTGACTCTGATTGTAGAGAAAGCAGATGTCAAAGAACACTAGAAAGAATTGATAAAATTAAAGAAGCATGCAATGGTGAATTCAATCCAGACAAATATCTTGAAAGCATGAAAGATGGAAACAAAAAACTTCAAGATATAATTGATGGTTTGGAATCTGCTAAGATAAATGATGTTGCACACGCAGATGAAAATGCTATTAAGCAAACATTAGGAAATATCGTAGAAAAATGTCACTACGATGGTCAAGACGGAAGATTACGCAATCTTCTAGAAGGTTCTGGTACATTCCTTCCAGATAAGAATGCTATTAAAGCTAAAGTAAAGAAAGAAGCTATTGAAGGTTATAAAGCTTTGGTAGAAGCAAATTACAAAGGCTTCAACCAATTAGCAAAAGTTGCGATTGGTGTTTTCATCACATTACCAATCACTTGTACCGCATTGAACTGGGTTTACCCAAGATTCATGGATATATTCTTCCCAAGCTTATCTGGAGCAAAGAAAGAGCCTCCAAAAGCAGAAGTAAAAACTGAAGAAGGAGGTAACAAATAATGTCTATTATCACTCCTATCGCATCAGGTTGTTCAAAAGTTATTGGACCACTTACAAAAACAAGACCAGTTAAAGGGTTATGTAATTACTTTAACAAAGACTTTGAAAAAGCGTTAGCTTATTCAACCGTTGGTTCTATCGTTGCAAAAGACGGTATTGGTTGTGGAATGTACGTTTATCAAAGTATGAATAACAAAGATATTCCAGAAAAAAGAAGAAACTTTGTTGCAGCTTTAGACTTGACAAACGGTGTCTTGATGATTTTGGCTCAAATCGGAATGTTCTTTGCAATGAGAAAATTGAATGATAAATTATTCCACAAAATATTCAATAAGTCATTTGATAAGGCTGGACACGCATTCAAGACTTTAGCAGAACAAGTTCGTATCGCCCAAAAGAAAGCTGGAATTAAACCAGATATTAAAGATAATATTAAAATTCCATATGATAAAGTAAAAAATACAACTTTCGGCATTTTCAAATTCGTTACAGAACTTGCAGCAGCAACAATTTTAGGAAAACGTGTAATTGTTCCTCTAATTGCAACTCCGTTGGCTCAAAAAGTTGAAAAGAAAATGAATGAAAAACATTCAGCTGACGGTGCAACTTCTGAACCTGCAAAGGCTGAAACTCCAGCAGATAAAGAAGAAGTTAAAACAGTAGATCAGCCAGCTACCGTAGCAGCTACTGAAAAACCAGCAGACGATGGAAATACAAATTTATTAGCAAAATATAAAAAATAAGGAATGACGTAGTAATAATAAAAAGGCTTTCAGTAAAACTGAGGGCCTTTTTAATTTTGTGTTTTGTGTAATTCCAAAACTAATTGCTGAATATGTTCCTTCACCGCAGGAGTAATAATCAAATTAGGCTCTGCGGATGCAAATTCATCCAAAGTAATAATCGCTTTTTTCTTATTTCCAGCTTTTTCATATAGAATCCCAAGCATAACTTTATTTAATGGATTATTATCTTGAGTGGAAGAATATTCTGATATTTGTTTTTCAATCTGTGATAACTTTTGATAACAATCAGCCAAATTTTGATAATATTCAAAATTTAAACTATATTGAGTTAGAGCATTTTTAAAACAGTCAAGAGCCAAATTGGGATAACCAATCGTCATATATACTTTACCCAAATTATTAAAATATACCGCTGTTGCTTGTTTTTTCGGGTTAAGGCTAATTGCTATTTTAAACTCTTGAATTGCAGCATAATAGCATTTTTCCTCCACATACATAACCCCAAGGTTATTATGCTCAAACGCATTTTTCTCTGGGTCAATTACATAAGTTGCAATTGTACCTTTCGCTGCAAATACAGGCATTGCCGACATTAAAATAATAAGTATGGTTAAAAAATTTTTCATATAATTCTTCTATAATTATTCTGAGAAAAAATTCAAATTTTATACATCCAACTCCAGACCTTCATATGCTAGTTGAACATTTTTATTATTAGAGGTGTAATGTTCTCTAATTCTATTTAACTTTGTATCATCATAAGCTGGGTCAAAATGGAAGAATACTAAACTTTTAGCTTTAGTTTGTTTCATTGATTCTGTCGCCATGTCAAATGTCGAATGTCCAAAACCCTGTTTTGGAGAATAAGAATTCATATAATCCTCAGTCGTATATTGAGCATCATGAATTAACAAATCACAATCCTTCGCAAAGTTAATAAATTTTTTATCCCCACCGAGATAACATTCTTTATCAGTTGCATATACAAGAGATTTTCCCTTGTACGAAATTTTATAAATCATCACCCCATCTTGTGGATGAACATATGATTTATAAAAAGTAATCAAGACGTCATTTTCCCCAACTTCAACATTAGGAGTTGTTAAAACTGGAGGTTCATTTGGCTTTAATAAGATTGCTTGCTCATTAGAAATACTATTGATTTCCATAGTACACGCAACATCACCTAAATCAAGAGGGAAAGATTTTCCGAAAACAAGCTCTGATAAATCCTTTTCTAAAGAAGAATTATTAGAACTTGGCCCATAAATTTTAAGCTTTGTAGATTTTATATGAATGGGTTTAAAAAACGTCAACCCTAACAAATGGTCTTGATGAATATGCGAAATTAAAAGGGTTGCACAAATTGGCTTACGTTCTTGCGGATTTATAGACGAAGCAATATATTTTTCCATCAAATCATCACCCGCACTAACAATTCCAGTACCGGCATCAAGCAAAATCAAATGTCCACCAACATTAACTTCTACACAAGATGTGTTACCGCCAAAAAGCATAAAGTTTTTATTGCAAACAGGAAAACTTCCTCTTACACCTCTGAATTTTACTTTAAAATCTTCCATATAAAGCCCTCATTCAAATTACTTTTTAATTTCGTAAACTCCACTTTGATCTTTTGGTTCTCCTGCATACATTGCACCAGAGAATACTAAAAGTTTAGCCATTTTTTGAATTGTTTTTTCCCTTGTTTCATACCATTTTAATTCAAAAGTAGTTTTATCCTTGTAGTTTGTTACATTAACAATTCTAAAAGCATTTGGGTATGATACCAACGCTGGAGTAGCAACATAAAGAACATTATCATGTTGTACAACTTTTGTTGCGTGATAATGACCTTGGAATACTCCAATAGGATTTTTATAACTTTCAATTAAACTCATCACTTGAGTTGCATTTTTCAATTTGTGATTTGGACTTGCAAACGGTTCCACAATTGGTACATGCATAAATATCAAAACGGTATCATTCTTGGATTTATCCAATTCATTTTTCAACCATTTCAACTGATGTTCATCGATGTAACCATTAGAAGTTAATCTATCTGTAATTATGTCGTCCAATACAATAACTTTGTAATTCTTTTTCGGTTCAAATGAATAATAAGCATTTTTGAAAGTATAATTCTTATTAGCATCTTTCAACATATCCATATAAACTTGAGTAGTTAAATATCCACCAATACACCTATCATGATTTCCAAAAGCGAAATACCATGGAGCATTAAGATTTTCAAGATGAGGTAGAACGGCCCTTAATTCCTTTTCAAATGGTTTATCAATCAAGTCACCAGTAAACATTACAAAATCTAAATCATTATGTTCATTAAGTTGAGTTACAGCATCATCCAAAAGTCTTGGAGATTCACCAATCATTTTAAAAGTCGTATTAGAACCATTTTCTAAAAAGTGAACATCACTAACTTGAGCAAACTTTAAACTTGTGGATGCACTATATGTTTGCACCCCCCACAACATGCCTGCGGTCAAACAAATTGTAATTATCCCATTAGCAAGTTTTGTAAAAAAAGTTTCTTGCTTTTTGTAATGTACTTTTCTTGTATTTTTTCTTCTTTTCATACTAATTTTGTTCCAATATTTTCTTAATTTCATTGTACTTGTTTTCAAGATATTCGTCATCATCAGAGAGGATGATTGCTTTATCTATATTTGATAAAGCACTTGTGTAATTTCCAGCGGCATAATCACACAGTCCCATATATTCATATATTTTAGAGGTTTGAATATCTTGAAGAAGAGAGTTGAATATTTTTTTAGATTCTTCGTAGTTACCATATTTATACAAAATTTTTGCTCTGTCAAACTGATATTCTGGGCAATCATTTAATTCTATCGCCTTATCATTATCTGCTTTTGCTTCATCAAGCCTGCCAAGAGAAAATTCGGCTCTAGATTTTATCGCATAAGCCAAATCATCCTTTGGGTTAAAAGTTAAATATTTATCAATTGGATTTATCGCAGAATTATATTCCCCAATTTCGTTTAGAACAATTGCTTGAGCTAAATAACTTTGAGCAAAATTAGGTCTAGCCGAAACAGAAGAATTAAATGCATCAATTGCCTTTGAATACTGATGATTTCTTCTGTAAAAATTTCCAAGATAATAATATGCCAAATAAGCATTATTAGTCTGAGTTCCTTGTAAAAGAGAAGAAAGTTCCTTATCTTCATCTCCAATTTTTCTATACTCTTCCGCCTGTTTCACCATTGGATTTACAGATGAGACAAATGTTTTATTGTCTTTTGACATTACATGAGTTAAACCACGTTTCAAATCTTGAGCCTGTGTATTTGAAGGATTTATTCTCAAAATATTATCTAAATATTGCATTGCAGAAGCATAATCACCTTCAGCACTATAACTTGCAGCCATGTCAAAATAATCTTCTTCAATTTCGTTCGAAAAAACAGGAAGATTAAAACAAATTACAGAGGTGAATACAATAGATAGTAGTAACTTTTTCATACCTGAATTATAGCATAAAATCTAATCAAACAATGCGTTAATTTTATCTGTAATATCTTGTGGATCAATTTCATTTGTAATTTTATTTACATCTTGTGCAATTTGATACAATTTTGCAGCTTCAATTTTTTCACCAGTAATTGCAATTGAACGAGCCAAATTAAAATGAGCCAAAGCATAATTTGGATTATATTCCACCGCTTTTTTAAACATATCAATAGCTTCTTTTACTCGCCCTAAATCATCAAGATAAATTACCCCAAGATTGTTATATGCGATAGAATAACTTTTATCATATTCAATTGCGTATTCGTATTCTCTAATAGCCTCATCTGTATCACCCTTACCCCAATATAAGAATCCTAAATTACAATGTATCTTAGCATTTTTAGGATCTAAATCAAGAGCATTACGGTAAACGGCAAGTGCATTATCATAATCTTCTTTATCATAAAAAGCACTTCCTAAATTTACATAAATATCAATATCTTCTGGAGTTAAAAGATAAGCACTTTGATAAGAAGTAATTGCCGCATCTAAATCTTGTTTTGATTCTTGGAATACATATCCTAGAGTTTGATTTACAACGCTTGTCCACTCTTTGCTTGGGTTTAAAGTTACTGCAGTTTGGAAATGAGAAACTGCACCCTCAATGTCCCCTTTAACATATAAAATATTTGCTAAATTAGAATGAAACTCTGGCATATTCGGCATTATTTGAATTAATTTCTGATAAACTTCAATTGCATTATCATAATCACCTAAATCTTCATAAGCCTTACATAGATGTCTGTAAGCTGGAATATTCAAGCTATCAAGCCAAATAGCCATCTTGTATTCAGTAATTGCATTTTCAAATTGCCCTAAAGAAGAATAAATATCCCCCAAAAGACAATATAAAGGAACAAACCCTGGAGCTTTATCCACCGCATCAATATAAACATCAACCGCATCATCAAGCCCATTTGATTGGATTTTCAAATAACCTTTCATAAGAATCGGCATAAATTTGATATAAGCAAGAGATTCTTTAACTTTCTTTATTGCTTCTATATCAAATGGAAGTGTCAATACAGACATTACGTACTCCCAAGCAGATTTAACCTTGTTTTTAAAAATTCTAAATGACGATACTTTATACAAATTATGTAATAAAAAATGAGCTCTAGAACTTTTTAAAGGGCTAAATTGAATTGCTTTTTTCGCATTGAGTTCAGCATCCAAAAATCTTGCTTTTTTAGTATAAGTTTCAGCAAGCATATAATACGCTTTTGCATATTTAGGATTTTTCTTTACCGCTGTTTCAAAATAATTTACGGCCTTATCCAAATCCCCTTTATAAAACTGAGCAACACCAATTTTGTAATAAATCTCATAAGAATCAATGTAAGATTCCAATGCAATTTGGTACTCTGTAATTGCTTCATCAATATACTGACAAGATGAATAAATATCTAAATGCCAAGCAAGATATAAATCCCCTAATCTTAAGTGTAAATCAGCATTTGTAGGATCTTTTTGCAAACCTATCTGGCAAAGTTCAATCGCAGATTTTACATTGCCTGTTTTAATTTCTTTTTTTATTTTTTTATCTAATAATTTTGTATCGTTTTTCATTTTCATAAATAGCTCTTTAACAACAATTGTAATTAATTTTATATAAAAAAGCAAGTGAATTAACATAATTTTGTGTATAATGATTTTTATATAAAAAGGGAGTAGAAGTGATATGACAGAAAACAGAATTTACTTTGTAGATGTTACAAATCGAGATGGAGTACAAACTTCAAGATTAGGCTTAGCAAAATTACAAAAAACGATTATAAATCTAATGCTAGATGATATGGGCATCACCCAATCAGAATTTGGATTCCCAACTACAAAACACGAACTAAACTACCTAAATGGAAACCTAGAACTCGTAAAACGCGGGGCAATCAAAACAACAAAATTATCTGGCTGGATGCGAGGGATGGCAGCTGACGTCGAACAATCATTTCAGAGTGTTCCAGACTTGCAATATGTAAATCTTTCTCAATCTACTTCCGAACAAATGATTTACGGAAAATATTTAGGAAAGAAAACTCCAGATGATATTATTGCAATGACAAAAGAAGCTGTTGAATGTGCAAAAGATAAGGGTGCAAAAATTATTGGTGTAAATGCAGAAGACGCATCAAGAAGTGACATAGATTTCTTAATTCGATATGCAAAAGAAGCAAAAAAATCTGGAGCATATAGATTCAGATATTGCGATACGTTAGGCTACGAAGACCCTCAAACAACTTACGATAGAATTTTTAGAATTGCAAAAGAAACTCAAATGCCAATCGAACTTCATTACCACAACGATTTAGGAATGGCTGTTGCATGTTCAGTTATGGGCGCAAGAGCAGCAATTGATGCTGGAGTAGATGCATACATAAACACCGCTATTAACGGAATGGGCGAAAGAGCAGGGAATGCAGATTTAGTATCTTGTCTTTTAGCTTGTCTAAAATCAGCTGGATTTAAAGGTAAATATAAAATTGATGAAAATATTAAACTTGATAGAGCTTGGAGATTAGCAAAATATACCGCATATGCCTTCGGAGTTGAAATTCCTATTAACCAACCTGCTGTTGGAGATAATGCCTTTGCTCACGAATCAGGGATTCACGCAGATGGAGCGTTGAAAGATAGAAGAAACTACGAATTATACGACTTTGAAGAACTTGGTAGAGGTGAACCTGAAATAATTGAAACAGGTCGAATGATTACAACAGGAGAATACGGAGGAATTAAAGGTTTCCGTAACGTATATAATAACCTCGAAATTGAATTTAAAGATGAACATGAAGCAAGAAATATTTTGGAACTTGCTAGATATGCAAACGTTCATACCCAAAAACCACTAACCTCAAGTGAATTAAGATTTATCTACTACTACCCAGATATTGCAGCACAAGTTATGACAGTATCACCATATTATGAACCAATTGGAGCTATAAAAAATAGAGTAGAAGAAGAAAAATTACATCCACCAGTTAGCGTGATTTAATTTGCTAAAAAGTTGAAAAGCCCTTTACATATTATTTGTAAAGGGCTTTTTATTATTCTATAATCTTTTTACCTGCTTCGTATGCTTTTTGTAAATCTTTAGGAAAAACTTCTTCTCTATATTTCTGTTTTTCATTTTTATCCCAAAGCTCCGCATCATATTTATCATAATCAGTAAATTGAAAAGTATCATACGCACAAATTCTCTGAGGCTCTTGATATACATGAGTAATCCATCTTTCAAAAAATGCCACTGGACCAGCACCATTTGCAATATAATTTTCTTCAAAAATCTGTTCATTTACATTCATCGTGTAAATTACTGCCGTTTTTAATTTTTTAGGTGGAATAGTTGTATAATTTTCATCATATTTGAAGAACGGGAAAAATAATCGTTCAATAAACGATTTCATTACACCTGTAACTTCTCCAAAATAAATAGGGGAAGCAAACACAATACCATCTCCATAAGGAACTTTTTCTAGGACTTGTTTTAATCCATCGGGATAAGCACATTTGCCATAATTTTTACCTCCTTTTAATTTACAGGCAAAACAACTTCTACAACCTTTAAAATCCACATCGTACAAATTTATAATCTCAGCAGTCCCACCCGCATCATCAACTCCTTTAGCAAAACTTTGACACATCTTAGATGTATTCCAATCTTTTCTTGGGCTACCATTTAGGATATAAATTTTCTTTTGTTCCATAATATTTTCTCCTTTATTATGATGATATTTTGTCATATTATTTTCTTCTTTACAAGTATGCACTTTTAAGATATATACTATCTAAAATGATAGAATAGAAGGTTTTATGGTAAAAAATAAAGTTGAAAAATTTAATTGTCCAATAGGCACAACGCTCGGAGTAATTGGGGGTAAGTATAAAGTGTTAATTATCTGGCATTTATATAATGACAAATGCTTAAGATACGGGGAATTTCAGAAAATTATAGAAAACATCACACCCAAAATGCTAACCTCTCAACTCCGAGAACTTGAAAATGATAAACTTATCACAAGAACAGTTTATCCAGTTGTGCCGCCAAAGGTTGAATACACCCTCACCAATTTAGGAGAAAGTTTAGTTCCTATATTATTTGAAATGAAGAAATGGGGAGAATTTTACGAAAATTCTCAAAAGAATTGTTAAAACTTTGGCAATTTTTGATAAATTAAATAGTTTATTATAATATAGGGGATACAATAATGATTTAGGAGAAAGTCATGGCTAAGATTTCTGGGATAGTTCAACGTATTATTCCGAGCGACTTGAAAAGAGCCAACTCGATGATTTCAGGAGCATTAAAATCTGGATATAAAAAAGGCTCTATTTATGTTGAAGAAAACAATATTACAGGGGTTAGAAAAACTTATACAAAATCTAAAACAGCAGTAAAAGAATTAAAAACTCTAAAACTTTCAAAAGACGATATTCCAGCCATAGCAGCAGCCATTGCAGGCATTGCACCTATCCCAATTCCAGGTTTAAGTTTTATGGTTTATGGAGTTGGACACGCAATTCAGTATGGGATTAAAAACGCAAGTAAAATTACTTCTTTATTCCGCTAAATCTCTGGATTTTTAACTAATTTAGGTTTTGCAATTGCATCTTTGATTTTGTTAGCAACAAAAGCTCCAACACCAGCAGAAATTCCAAGAACAACATAAGTCAACCCACCCATTTTATTACATTTAGAAACTTTTTTAGCTAATTCAGGTGATAATAATTCTTTTGCAATCTTATTCCCTCTTGCCGTTGCTTTAAATTCTTCCGCAATAACAGGAATAAATGCTAGTGTTGTCAATTTCCCAACATTTTCCTTTATAAATGTTGTAACTTTATCAATTGGACCAGTTGTTTCTTCGCCTTCAACCTTTTTACGTTTACACATTGCAATTATTGGGAGTGACGGAATAACAACTAAACCCAAAAATTTTCTTGAATGTTGCATCATCTTCCAAAATTTGCTTCCATTTTCATTTATTGCATGTCCCAATTCATGAAAAGCAGTAAGACCCGCTCTATCAATATTAACATGTACTGCTTTATCAGCATACAAAGCATTTGCACCAAGTTTTGCGGATTCTTTAGCTTGAGCATTTATAAAATCTAAAACCGAAACTTTTTCTTTACGTTTGATTATTCTTACCAAAAATTCATTAACAATTCTCTTTATACTTTTAACATCAGAAGGTTTACAGCCTGAATAATCCTTAATTGTAACGCCCTTATCTTTCATGCCTGTTGAATCAAGAGCTATTTTTAATGCTTTTCGAATTGCATTTGTATCTACTCCATTATTTTCTTTTAAACCATTCGCCAAAATTGGACCACAAATTACTTGGTTAGTAACTCTACCAATTGCACCAGATGCCATACTTCCTGCAATATATCCTGCTGTTGATAAACCAATCCCAGGAGTTACATATTGATTGCCATTAGAGGATTGAATTGTTGACATTATTTCTACCTTTCAAAATTAAAACCTTCTATATTATAAATAAAACTCTAAAATTTAAAAAGTTGCTAAATCTCTCTTTTTGTTCGTTACAATTCTTATAAATAACTTTTTAGTGATATAATCAAAATATGAGCGAGAATCAAAAAATAAGTTTTACAACACAAAATCGTTTAATCATTTTCGGACTAATCCTAAGTACGTTATTGATTATGGCGATTGCTGTCTTTGCAACAATAAATATTCAAAAGAATTTGAATGAAAGTTATCAAAATTTTGGACAAGTTATATCAAAAATTTTAGCAATTGAAAGCGTTGATATGACAAAAAATGCTTCAAAAAAAGAAACATTTGAAATTCTAAAATCGCATTCTGATTCTATTTTAAAATCACATCATGATATTGTATTTATTGAATTTAGAGATGCTAATGGTAAAACTATTTATCGTGCAAAAAATAATGCAAATGAAAGTAAAAAAAGACCTAGTATAGCAGTTTCTTCGCCAATGAAAAATGTCGTTGACAATTCAAATCTCGGCTCAGTAACTGTTGGATTATCTGGTTCAATCGTAGGAAAAGTTTCCTCTACAACAAGAGCATCCATTCTTTTTGTTTTTGTAATTGTTTGGTTAGTTTTTGCATTCGTAATTTTAATAAATACATATTTAATCACGAGAGAACTAAGAATCCTTCATAATGGGGTTAAAAAAATCTCATCTGGAGAATTTGGATTCAAAATTGAAGGAAAAGATGTTAGTGAAGAAGTTCAAGAATTATTTAATGCTTTTAACGATATGTCAACAAGACTAAACTTATATGAAGAACAAAATATTGAACAACTAACACTCGAAAGAAATAAACTTGAAGCAGTTTTGATGAGTATTGCCAACGGAGTTGTCGTATGTGACAACAACGACAAAGTTGTCTTAATAAATAATCACGCCAAAGCATTGTTAGAACTAGAAGGCGACCAACTTTTAAATACCGATATTGAAAATTATGTCGATACAGAAGGAGAATATTGCTTCACTGAAAAAATTGAAGAATATAAAAAATTATCCCTAGAAGAAAAATCTAAAAAACAAATTACCTTCAATATTACAATTGATGGAAGAATCTTAAAATCAATAATTTCTCCAATGTTCACACAATCAACTCACGATTACGTTGGATACATCATTGTACTAATCGATGTCACTCGAGAAATTGAAATGGATGAAATGAAATCTCAATTTATTTCAAATGTTTCACACGAATTGAGAACTCCAGTAACCGTATTAAGAAGTTATATTGATACCTTGTATAATTACAGCGACGAATTTGACGAAAAAACTAAAAAAGAATTCGTTGAAACATTGAATACCGAAATAATTAGACTCAATAGTATGGTTAATGATATTTTAGATTTTTCACGACTTGATTCTAATGCAAAAATAGAAAAATCTGAAAACGATATTTCACAACTCGTTGATGCCTGTGTAAATCAAGTTGAAGTTCTTTTAAAAGAACACAATTTGAAAATTGAAGTCGAAAAAGATAATGATATTCCACTTTTGATGTTCAATTACGATGCTATTGCAAGAGCCTTAACAAATTACTTGTCTAATGCCATAAAATATGCACCACAAGATTCAACTATCACAGTAAGACTTTATAAAGAACCTGAAAATAACCAAGTTGTTGTTACTGTTAGGGATGAAGGAATTGGAATCGCACCAGAATTTCAGAAAAAGGTATTTGAAAGATTTTTCAGAGTTGAGAATAAAACTCATAGTGTTAAAGGAACTGGCTTAGGCTTACACCTTGTTAAAACAACCATCGAGAAACACCACCACGGACATGTATTCGTAAATTCTCAACCAAATCACGGTTCAACATTTGGTTTTTCATTACCGATTGACTTATCTAAGGTAGATTCTTCCGAAGAAGATTTTGTAAATTAATTTAAGCAAAATTTATTTTTACGAGGTTTAATATCTTTTATATGATTAAATTAACACCTCCAAAAATAACTCCATATTGGTTAAATGAAGATAGAAAATTATGTGACATTGTTGCACATAATAAAATTCTTGGAGATTTAACACTTAATACAAAATATTACCCCGACGTTACCGAACGCTTTATTACAGAATTAAGAAATAAAGATGAAAAAATCTTAGGATATGAGCTTTTCTCCTTTGAAGATTTTAACAACGATTTATTTGGTTATAGCATAAGAGTAAACCCTGAATTAAGACAAAAAGGACTTCGTTTAGGAGAACTTTTAAGGCTTTCAAGTATCATTGAAATGTTTGAAAATAAAATAAACAAACTAAAAATATATTCAAAAGATACTGCAATATATTTTCATTCTAAATATAAATTTGAACCCAGTATAACCAGCTTCAAAGATAGAGATGAAGCATTAAATTCTATTATCAATAATCCTCAAACAGGAATGGAAAAATTTATTCAATCTGCACGACAACTTTTAGAAAAAATCAAGCAACATGAAGAACCCGAACTTCAGAGAGAAACAATAAAAGAAGCGAATGAAATTACAAAAGGATATATTGAAAAGGCATTAGAAACAAAACAGGGTAGTGAAATTTATCCATTCAGCTATGGAATGGGAATGGAATTAACAAAAGATACCGTAATTAAAAATAAAGATTTTTATAATACTTTATTTCAAAACCACGGAATTGATTACAAAATCTAAAAACTAAATTAATTTAACCGAGTTCATTTTATTTCAACCCAACCTCTGACCATTATTTTATATTTATAAGTTCAAACTATACAAAGAGTGGAAAGTTGCCTTCAGTCAAATGCTCGACCTCAAGTAATTTATATTTAATAGAATTTCCATAAACAAAACCGCCCAATTTCCCATTTTTTGAAATAACTCTATGGCAAGGAATAATTATCATAATTGGATTTTTGTTACAAGCAGAACCCACAGCTCTTTGTGCTTTTTGATTGCTAATATTTGTGGCAATTTCCGAGTAACTTTTTGTCTTTCCGTAAGGTATTTTTAAAAGTTCCATCCAGACTCTCTTTTGAAATTCAGACCCTTTGGGATTTAATTTAATATTGAACTTTTTTCTCTTACCCTCAAAATATTCATCTAATTGAATTTTTATTGTTTTAATTAAATTTGTTTCATTATCAGATTTACTCTCGTTTTCAACGAGTTTCAATGAAATTAAATAATCATTTTCGCAAATAAGTTCTAAAATACCAATAGGCGATTTGTAATATGATTTTTCCATACATAAATTTTACAACAAACTTCCAACTAAGATATCAATACATATTAATATAATAATGAGAAAAATTTTTATAGCGTTATTGATTCATTATATAACCACACTTAATTTTATACGCAATAAAAAAGAGGGTTTGGAAACCCTCTTTTTTATTAGCAAGGGAGAGACTCGAACTCTCGACCTCTCGGGTATGAGCCGAACGCTCTAGCCAGCTGAGCTACCTTGCCATACCTAACGATTTTCGCAACCGCTAAACCGTATGTGACTATTCTTACACGAAAATATTTTTTTTTCAAGTAAAAATTTTAATAAGATTTTTTCAGAAAAAATTATAAATTACCCTTGCAATATTACAAATTTTGTTATAAGATTATCTGGCGGTACAAATAACTGGGGTTGAATAAATGTTAGTTTCCGGAATTGGATATTTCGATGCGAATTCTAATAATTTATATGGGGTAGAGAATAATAGTAACAAATCACAATCTAGATCTTCTGCCAGTCCAAATGAATTTTTTGGGAACTACAAAGAAGCTTTACCTGCTAAACCTCAAGATAATTTTCTAAAAAAGATTTCTAAAACTGTTAAATCTTTCATGATGCCAAAACCAGATACAACTAAGTGCAAAAAACACATTGACGTTGTTTCTTAATTATTTTATTTTGGATTTATTATTTAATAATACATAAACTTATTCTTGTTCTTGGAATAAGTATTTAACTAGTCTTGAAGACACCGCAGGGATAATAGAGATTACCATCAAAACAGGAACTATACTTGTTGCTTGTGCTACATAACCGACAATTGACATTACAATTGCAACTACCCCCCAAGAAAATCCGTTTATAAAACCTCCAATAATACTTTTATATTGCGGTAAAACCTTCTGAGCCATGCTCATCGTGACAGGAGTCGCAAACATAGTAACAAAACCTATAACCGCAAAAATTACAAATGAAACAGCAGGAAAAGTTTTATACGTCAACATAAACAATAACATCAATGGACAAGTTGTAATCATTGAAAAATAAAATACATTCGCTGTCCCAATTTTGCGTTCAAATTTCGGGCTCAATAAAGATGCAATTCCACCTAAAAATAAAAATGCAAACAATGCAGCACCTATTTGAAATTTTGAATACCCCTCTGCCTTCCACAAAAATGGTAACAAAATTGAACAAGAAGTAGTCATTAAAGACTTCAAAATAGCAATTATATTTAAAATATTAAGTTTTTGGTTTGTCAAAATATCAGTAAAGGCTTGTTTTAAATTTATATCAACTTTATTAGATTTTTCATCAGAAAATTTTGGAACCAAAGCAAACATCAAACATGCCCAAACTACACCTAAAACAGCAAGAATATGCATTTTATCCAATCCAAAATATTGGGCAGTGAACGCAGACAACAATGGCCCTAATGAAAAACCAAGAGTTCCCATCGCAATAAATATTCCCATATTTTTTGCAGAATTAGATGTTGTAAATTTCGAAACCAACCCCAATGATTGAGGATGATAAAGACTTGAACCCAAACTACCCAAAATAATAAACAAAATAAGCAACGGAATACTTTTCATGCCTGGAGCAAAAGAAATAAATACAGCAGTTGAAATTAATCCCCAAAATATCATTGCTCTTTTTCGCATTTTATCCGCAAAAAAGCCAAAATATGGTTGCAATAAGGATGAAAAAATATGAGAACAACTCAATATAATCGTCGCAACTGGCATAGAAATCTTAACCTGTTCTGCTATAAATGGCATAATCGGATTTAAAAACCCAGTATAAATATCATTTATAAAATGAGCTCCACAGAGCCATATTTGGGGCTTACGTTCTTTTTTATCGTAAATCATAATTCTTTCCTATCTAAATTACATTGAAAGCACTTTCAACGCTTCTCTCAAAATATCTTCTGCAGTCGCATCCGCTGAAACAGTTTTTAAAGAAACAGAGATTGCATTATTTACCTCATCTTTTTCATAACCTAAGGATAATAATACCATTTGAGCATCCTCTGAATTTTGAGATTTTACTGCTCCCACGACGCCTTTATTTTTAGAAGGTGCAATGTTACTGTAAGAGTTCAATTTGTCTTTCAATTCTAAAATTATTTTCTGAGCCAATTTCGGACCAACACCCTTAGCACGAGTCAATTCTTTATAATCCCCATCTAGCACAAAACCTACCAAATCAGAAACCTCAAAAGAATTTAATAGGGTCAAAGCCATCTTAGAACCAACCCCAGAAACCGAAGTTAAAACATTAAAAATATCTCTATCTTCACGTTTTAAAAATCCACAAAGGCTCATTTTATCCTCTCTATGAATTAAAACCGCAAACATTTTTAATTCGGAATTCTCTTCTGGGAGCTTTGCAAAATCTCTGTCCATAACTTCAAATAAATATCCAACTCCTCCACCTGTTTGGATTGTCACAAAATTTCCTTTTGAGTTAGACATTTTATATGTAAAAATTCCGTTTATATAATCGTACATAAATTAATTCCTTAAAGAAGCTTTTATTTCTTCAATACTAATTTTTAAATCTTCATCTGTTTTAAGTTTATCCGCAACTAAATCACAAGAATACATAATTGTTGTATGTTTTTTAGAAAAGAATTCACCAATTGCTTCATAGCTCATTTGCAAAATTTCTCTTGCCAAATATACCGCAACATGTCTTGCATGTGCTATTTTTTGCTGACGAGCAGTACTTTTCAATTCTTTTACTGTTAAATCAAAATAATCCGCAACTTTTTGAGCAATTGTAGAAACAGTTATTTCCTTTTTCTTTGCCTCGCAATTTAAAACTCGTTTTGCCAAATCTAAAGTCAAACCAGTTCCAGAGAATTCAGCATAGGCACTAATTTTATTAAATGCACCTTTCAATTCTCTGACATTATTAACAAAGTTTTCTGCAACATATTCAAAAACATCATCATCTGCTTCAACTTCTAACTCTTGAGCATACGCTTTTACAATTTCAAATCTTGTTTCATAATCTGGAGGGACAATGTCAACAACCAAACCCATTTCAAAACGTGTTCTCAACCTATTATCCAACGTTGGAATATCCTTAGGAAGCCTATCTGATGCAATAACAATTTGTTTATTATTAGTATATAAAGCTTCAAATGTAGAGAAAAAATCTTCCATAGTTTTCATTTTTGATTCGATAAATTGAATATCGTCCATCAAAAGGACATCTACATTTTGAAATTTTTGGTGGAATTTTCTCATCAAGGAATTATTTCTAAACTGTTTTTTCTTTCCATTTGGCAAATCATTTAATTGGAAACATTTCATCCATTCATTGAAATATTCTTCCATACGGACATAACGAACTTTTAAATCTGGTTTATTAAAAATTATATAATGCCCAATTGCTTGCATAAGGTGAGTTTTTCCCAAACCAGATGAACCATAAATAAAAAGTGGATTAAATTTTTTAGATGGATTATTTGCAACAGAAAACGCAGCATTATACGCAAATTTAGAATTCTCACCTACGACGAAATTTTCAAACTTCAAATTCAAATTCAAATTAGCACTTGATTGCATTTGAGCTAAGGACATTTTAGCCGTTTCAGTTTTACGTTCTTCCTCTGTTTGGCCAGCAATTTGTTTTGATAATTCTTTTTTACGAACTTTTATATACTTATCTGCAAAATCAGCATCATATGTAAGAGAAAAAGTTGCACTTTCACCCAAAACACTACGAACAGCATCTTTAATTTTATCTGAAGAATTTTTTTTCAAAATATCAACAGCCATCTGGTGCGGAGATAGCAAAACTAGAGTATTATTTTCATAATCTACAGCTTCTAAAGGGGTAACCCATGTGCGAAAAATATGTTCAGGAAGATTGACTTCCAGCTCATCTTTTACCCTATCCCAAATATCCTTAACATCTTGAATGTCCATATAAAGATTTTACAATAAACAAAATTTCAAAAAAAGCCCCATGCAAAAAGTCACCCACTTAAAAAAGAACTGGCAATTTCAATCGAAATTGCCAGACTGGAAAACTTTTCAAATATATTTTATCTTTTATCAACAACTTTTATTAAATGCCAACCAAACTTTGTTCCAACAGGATCTGAAATTTGACCAACTTTTAAATCAAAAGCGACATCTGAAAAAGGTTGAACCATTTGTCCTCTTTTGAAATATCCCAAATCGCCACCATTAACTGATGAAGGGCAAAGAGAATATTTTTCTGCGGCATCCTCAAAAGATATATCACCATTTACAATTTCTTTTCTAATTTTTACCGCTTCTGGTCTAGTTTTAACTAAAATATGACTCGCCCTAACTTCTGTTACATCTAAATTCGGGTTAATATAATCCCCAAAGCTTGCAAATGAAGCTAGACCAATAAACACAACCAATAATGACATAACTATTTTTATAATATTTTTCATATTTATCCTCCTACAATTTTTATTCCACATTACAATAATATATTCAAAAAATAAATACTACAATTGGACTGACCTTAACACAAAATAATATCTATAATTTCCCCAATAAACAATGATGGAAATAAAATTATTATCCAAGTCAGTTGCTTCCAAATAAGTATCTGGAATCGGATCACGTTTAGAGCTTTTGACATGTTTTCCTACAAATTTTAAAGCCTTTTCTCTGATTAATTGAGCTTTTGTTAATTTTATTTGAGGAAGATTATTTTTATAAAAGTCCATTGGCACCATTTCTTTTTTGTAGCAAGGCACTATATATTTTACTTTTCCTGCTTCCTTAAAAAGCATATACCAAGCTCCATTATGTTCCCGAGGAGTTAAGAGATAATATCCAGGTTCAATTGCAACAGATTTAAAAAATAATGGAGCAGTCAATCGAAATAGTGGGTAAGGTGACCAAGTTGAATGCATTGTATCTTGATACTCTCCAGGATCTATATTATGAACATACTTAAAATCTGGAACAGGCATATCACGATACATTTGTTCTACATCAATATCTTCAGTATATTCATCTTCAGCAATATCTTGAGTATCCACATCTTCTGGATAAGAAACAGCAGGGTTTTCTGCACTTGTTACACTTAAATTTATGCAAAAAATCGAAAACAATATTAAAAATATACCTACTAAAAACTTTTTCATACAATAATTTTAATATTATTTTTCGAGAAATCAATCATTCTTATAACTGATGTCTTAACTCTTAAAATAATGTTAATTTTAAGGCGTTTTCAATGAACTTTGCTATAATCAAAATATGGATAATAAAGAAATAGAACAAAACTACGAAGATTTTATTTCAACAGTAAGCCACGAATTGAGAACACCATTAACATCAATTAGAGGATTTTCTCAAACAATGCTGACTTCTTGGGATAGACTAGATGATGAAAGCAAAAAAAAGTTCATCAAAATTATAGAAGATCAATCAAATAGACTTATTCATCTTGTAGAAAACATGCTTACTGTCACGAAATTACAAAAATCAAATAATCACCTAGTTTTTAACGAAATCGACATAAAACCAACAATCGATCAAACAATAATGATTGTAAAAAATCAATATCCTAATCATAATTTTAACGTAAAATATGACGGAATTTTACCAAAAATTTTTGTTGATAAAGATAAATTTCAACAAATTATGACAAACTTAATTGAAAATAGTGCAAAATATTCTTATGAAAATTCTGTAACTACGATTTCTGCAACTCCACAAAACAACAATGTAGAAATATCAGTTACTAATATCGGAATAGGGATTGACGAAAAAGATTATGACAAAATTTTCACAAAATTTTCAAGAATTGATAACCCGCTAACAAGAAAAGTACAAGGCAGCGGATTAGGTTTATACATAACAAAAAATCTTGTCGAAAAAATGGATGGAGAAATTTCAGTTTCTTCAACCCCACTAAAAAATAATTCCAATTTAAGCGAGATAACCTTCAAAATTTTGATGCCTGTGAAAAACATCGAGGAACAAGCGAGGATAAAATGCAAGCAGTAACTTTAATTATAGACAAACGTCTTGAATTATCGACAAAATACAAAAGACTTTTGGAATCAACATCAAACAAAGTTATAATTTCAAAAGATATAATTTCAGCCTTGAAAATTATCCAAGACAAAGAACCTGATTTGATAATAATTTCCGATAGTTTTGACAATGATTTATCAGATTTTTGTAAACAAGTTCGAGCATTGACGTATAACATGCGACCAATTATTATTGCAATGTCCAAATCCGCAGATTTCAGTGACAGAATAAATGTTTTAAATAGTGGGGCAGATGATTTTCTTTCAGAACCAGTAAACCCTGAAGAGTTCAAAGTAAGAATACAAGCTCATTTGAGAAGAGAATTTGAATCAACAATTGAACCAAAACTTATGCTTCCAAATAGAAATTATTCAATACGAGCAATAAAAAGAACTCTTTCAGATAATATTGACTGGGCAATGTTATATATAAGTATTGAAAATTTTACAAGCTACAAAAAAGCATACACCGAACTTGCCTCAGACAAATTACTTCAAACATATTGTGCAATTATTCAATCTTCACTTGATGAAAATGATTACGTGGGACAACTCAATGAAAACGAATTTCTCATCATTACAAATCCAATAAAAGCTGAAAAACTAGCACAATTTCTAACTTTTGTATTTGATTCTGTTGCAACAAAATTTTATGCCGAGCACGACTTAGACAGAGGTTATATGATATTGCAAGGAGATGAATTTGCAGGACGCAGAGCAAACTTTGTGCATACCACAATTGGAGTAACCTCAAACGAATTCAAACAATTTAAAGACCCTACAAGTGTTCTTGCAAATCTACAACATATTCACCACATGGCAAACCTTCCAACAAAATCAAATTATCTCGTAGATAGACCTAAAATTACAGGTGAAAATTGCGTTTGTGAAAAAGAATACAACAATAAAATTATGATTTTTGAAACAGATGAGGCTCTAAGCACTCTATTAAACACAATCTTAAATCTTCAAGGATACGAAACTCAAGTTTTCAATGAGTACTCCCTTCCAGAAGTAGATAAAATTCCCGCACTCATAATCATTGATGCAGGAGATTTGGAAAGCAAAAATGGTTTAAACTTGTGCTATGAGTTAAAACAACACAAAGAACTCCAAAATACAAAAATCATTGTTACATCAATAATTCACGACAAAGAATTGGTTTTAAACACAGGAGCAGACCTATACTTACCAAAACCATACGAAATTTCGAGCCTAATCAAGTGGGTTGATAATTTTATGAAAGAATTTAATAATTAAAAAAAATAATTAGCCTAAAATATCTTCCAAAATCTCAGCATTACGAGAAGCATTTTTCAACTGTTGCTTTGAAACTCTACGCATATAATTTCTCAAAGCTTCTCTAATCAACTCACTTCTTGAACAACACTCAGAATCAGCCAAACCATCTACTTTGCTTAAAAATTCATCAGGCATTGTTACTAAAACTTTAGCCATAAATAATAACCCTTTCTTTCCTAGAATTATAACATATAGGATATATTTTATCAAGCCAAAATTACCTAACTGTCTAACCCAAAATCGCTATTGCGAAATGATGTTAAAAATATAAAATTATTCTGAAAGGAGATAATCATGGACGAAAATCTAACTAAAGAAGAACATACAAAACAAACAACAAAAGAATATCCAATGTGTGCAAATCACCCATTGATGAAAACATTATTCATTGGTTTTTTAATTTTTGCAGGAGCCTATTGTGCATTTTACACCGTAGCAGATTGGTATATGAAGAAAATTTTTGCTCTTCAACCTCTTCCACCTAGGATGGAAAAAATGTTCAAAAATGATATGAGAGAAATGGATAGAATGTTCAAAAATGAAAGATTTATTCCACAAAAATCCGCAGGAGTAATCCACCTTGAGCAATCTAAAGATGCCTATAAAGTTTTAATAGATTTGAGAGCTTTTGATAATAATGAAAACAATGTCCAAGTTTTAACAAATGGAAACTTGTTAACAATCAACGGACGCACTATAAAAAAATCTAAACACAATGAACAAATTTCAGAATTTCAGCAAAATTACATGTTCGGCAATAATGTAAAGCTTAAAGAACTTACCAAATCAACAAATGGGAATTATTACATCATTACGATTCCAATTGATAATGAAGAAGAATAAATTTAAGTTATTAAATATTAAAAGTACGATGAGGTTATAAACTACATCGTACTTTTTAAAATAAAATTTATCTTTTGCAAACCTTATCAAAGATTTGCCAGCCATTACTCATTATAGAAAAACCTTTTGCTAAATAAAGCTTTTATCTAAGTGAATATTTAAAGCCGACTTTTCACCTCTAATTGCCTTTAAACCATCACTTATGACATTTGGATCAACTTTTTCTCCTGTTAAGTAATTAACTGAATGTCCAGGATTTTTGAAATTTCCATCAAACATGATACGCAATTTACCAATACCATTTTCATACATGCCATAATCAATACCGCTATAAGTACTACCCACTTGCTTGATAAAACCTCTTGCAGATTGTTCCATACGCCAAGTATTCATCAATTTCCCCGTCTGAGGATGAAACTGGAATCTAGTTTGTTGCGATAGAAATTTTGAGCCAACATGTTTATCTAAAAGAATAGTATTTTCTGAGCCTTCAAGAACTCTTAAGTAAATATTCTTACTTCCAGCTTTAGAGCTCCAAACATCTCCAACATTAACGTTTCCTTTTTCTAAATCTGATACAAACTGTTTAACTACATTTGAAGAACGTTTTGTAACTGTTTTCAATAAATTTAAATTAATTCCCATATTAAAATCCCCTTTAAATTCTAGTAATAATAGTTATTTTGAAATCGATTTCCCGTATTTATATAAAAAGAATTAAAATAAAAGAATTGCCCCACCCCACCACATCATATCATATCATATCATATCATATAGGGCATTATAACTGGGTTTCAGCCTATTAGGAATTTGTATTTACATTTTGTTACAATTCTGTGTGAAATAATTTTCATTTTACAAATCAAACCCTCTCCCTAGCCCTCTTCCATTGGAGATGGAACAACTCGACATAACTATCATGCTGAACTCATTTCGGAATGACTGTTCGAGATTATCAAGGGTTCGGGGGCGTTGCCCCTGATGACTCGAGCAATTTGGTCATTCGTGTTTTTCTTTTTCGGTTCTGCTTTTTCTTTTTGCATTGAAATCAAAAAGAAAAAGTGAACAATTGTATAGATCAGCGTAGCAACACTGACCTACTTTTCTAAATACAGAATAGACAGTATAACAATCAACCATACAAAAAGTCGGCAACCAAGTTTTGGTTGCCGACTTCAATATTATCTAAAAAACTTAAATTAGTCTTTTTTCTTCAATGTTGGAAATGCAATTACATCACGGATTGAAGGAGAGTTGGTCAATAACATAATAAGTCTATCAATACCAACACCTAAGCCGCCCATTGGAGGAACACCGTGTTCCAATGCACAGATGTAATCTTCATCGATTGGCATAGCTTCTTCATCACCAGCTGCTTTTGCCGCCATTTGAGCTTCAAATCTAGCTCTTTGGTCAATTGGATCTGTTAATTCTGAGAACGCATTACTGATTTCCCAACCATTAACACGAGTTTCAAAACGTTCTGTTAATCTTGGATTATCTCTATGAACTTTTGCAAGTGGAGATATATCTCTTGGGTAGTCGTAAATGTGAATTGGTTGAATCAATGATGGTTCAATTTTTTCTTCAAATACACGTTCAATAACTTGTCCCCATTTGTCACAATCATCTGCATCTACGTGAACAGATTTTGCTGCTTCTTTAGCTTCTTCAACAGTTTCAATTTTATTAAAATCAATGCCTGTTGCTTCTTCAACTGCACCCAACATAGTTTTTCTATCCCAAGGAGGAGTCAAATCTATTTCATTTTCGCCATATTGGATTTTTGTAGTTCCAAGAACTTCTTTAGCAACATATGCAACCAAGTTTTCTGTTAATGTCATCATATCGTTATAATCAACATATGCTTGGTATAATTCCATCATTGTAAATTCTGGGTTGTGACGAGTGTCAATACCTTCATTACGGAATGAACGGTTAATTTCAAAGATTTTTTCACTTACGCCACCAACCATCAAACGTTTCAAATAAAGTTCTGGTGCAATTCTTAAGTACATATCCATATCAAGAGTGTTGTGGTGAGTAATGAATGGTCTAGCGTTAGCACCACCAGCTTGAGGGTGAAGCATAGGAGTTTCAACTTCCATAAAACCTAAACCTGTTAAATATTCTCTAACTTTTTGAATAATTAAACTTCTTTTTTTGAATGTTTGTCTAACATCATCGTTAACAATCATATCTACATATCTTTGACGATATTTTGTTTCAACATCAGTTAAACCGTGAAATTTTTCTGGTAATGGTAATAATGATTTTGACAAGATTTTTAAAGATTTTGCTTTAATTGTTAATTCTCCACGTGGAGTTCTTCTAACTGAACCATAGAAACCAACAATATCACCAATATCAATTGATTTTAAAGTTTTCAAATCATCTTCTGACAAGTTTTCTTTGTGAGAGAAAATTTGGATTTTGCCAGAAGCATCAACCAAGTCGATAAACATTCCAGTATTTCTGTTTGCCATTACACGTCCTGCAACGTGATAGCAATCGTCAATTTCTTCTCCCGCTGCAAGATCTTTGTATTTGTCTTGCAAATCTTGAGCCATAATGTCTTTATCATATCCATATGGGTATGGATTTAAGCCACGTTCTCTCAAATTTTCCATTTTTTGAATTCTTACGTTACGAATTTGAGCTTGAGAAGAACCAGCTTCTTGATTTTTTACGTTTTGAGTCATATTTTTCTACCTTCTATTTATTATAAAATTCGTAATACGATTGTAGCACAAAAACATTATATTTTTAGAATTCAAAATTTAATTTATTTATTAATGCAGAATTTTTTGGTAAGATTTGTGTATGAGAATATTAGGTATCGATCCAGGAATGGCAATAGTTGGTTATAGTATCGTCAATTATGATGGAAAGAACGTTGTTCTTGAACATTCTGGCTCAATTCAAACCCCAAAAGGGAAAAGAGAATCTGCTAGATTGTTAGAAATTTTTAATGATATGACGTCTATCGTAAAAAAGTACCAACCAGATGTTTGTGCAATTGAAAAATTATTCTTTTTCAGAAATCAAACAACAGTAATGCCTGTTGCCCATGCAAGAGGGGTAATTTTAACCGTGCTTGAACAGTTTAATATTCCAATTTACGAATATACGCCAATGGAAGTTAAACAAATTCTTACTGGTTATGGAAGAGCTGATAAAAAAGAAGTTGAACAAATGGTAAAAATTAGTTTGGGTGCAGAAAATCTTCCAAAACTTGATGATACAGTAGATTCTATCGCTATTGCGATTTCTTATACGAGAAGCACTGACGCAATAGAAGATTTGAAAAAATTTGAGTTATAATTAAATAAATGTTAATATGCAAGGGATATTATGGATAGAATTTTAGTTAAAAATATAACAATTTTGAGCCTTATTTTAGGGCTTGCTTTAGGCATTTTAGCCCCAATACCTTTTATTGGAATGATTATGCTTTTTATCCTTTTGTTAGGTTCAGCTCCACTTGTTATGGTTTATTTAATTATGGATGGAAAACTCGAACTTACTACGACAAAAGACAGTATTTTAACAGGAGCATTAACAGGGTTTATGGCAAATATAACTTTTTCAATTGCTTATTGCGTTGTAATGGTTATTTTGTCAAAAGGATTTCATTATACTCCGAACTTTTTCTTGACTGCAATGATAGAAAATTCTCCAGTTTGGTTATTGGGAACTTTTATAATATTTTTAGGGGTATTATGTGCAACAACTAATGCTTTTGCAGGTTTTGCAACATATTATATAATTAATCTTATTCGTGACATATACGAAAATAATCATAAAAATAATTAATTTACACAGAGAGAATATAAAGGAAAAAAGAATGACAGAATTTCAATCAAAAATAAGAACAATAGAATGGATGGGAACATATTCGAAAATGGTTGATCAAACTAAATTCCCTACGCATTTTGAGTATGTTGATGTTACAACAGGACAACAGATGTTTGATGCTATCAAAACAATGATTGTTAGAGGAGCCCCAGCTATTGGAATTGCGGGAGCTCATGGTGTTGTTCTATACGCTCAAGAACTAGAAAAAGAAAACTTGTCGAGAGAAGAATTTATTTCAAAACTTCTTGAAAAATCTGATTATATGGCAAGTGCAAGGCCAACTGCTGTTAATCTTATGTGGGCGGTAGAAAAGCAAAAAGAAATTATCAAAAATTCAACATCAGATATAAAGACACTAATTAAAGAATTAGCAGATAATGGAAAGAAACTTGAGTTAGAAGATATTGAAATTAACAAAAAAATTGGAGATTATGGTGCTGAAGTGGTTCCTAAAGGGGCAACAATTCTGACTCACTGTAATGCTGGAGCATTAGCAACTGTTGGGTATGGAACAGCTTTAGGGGTTGTTCGTTCAGCTTTTGCGAACGATCCAACTGTTCAAGTTTTTGCGGATGAAACACGTCCTCGTCAACAAGGTGCAAGAATTACAACTCTTGAGTTAACAATGGATGGCATTCCTGTAACATTGATTACTGATGGAATGTGTTCATATTTTATGAAAAAAGGAATGATTGATATGGTTTGTGTTGGAGCAGACCGAATTGCTGCAAACGGAGATGCTGCAAATAAAATTGGTACTTATACAGTTGCTATTGCTGCAAAATATCATAACATTCCATTCTATGTTGCAGCTCCGCTTTCTACAATTGATACAAGTATTAAAACAGGAGATGATATTGTAATTGAAGAACGTTCTCATGATGAAGTTACTCATATTAACGGTAAACCAATTTGTGCAGAGGGTGTAAATGTTATCAATCCTGGGTTTGATGTAACTCCACACGAATTAATCGCTGGTATTATTACTGAGAAAGGTATATTAAGACCTGATTATAATAAATCTATTGCCGAAGCATTTGGGGAATAAAATGAATCAAATTTTAAAATTAATAGTTATATTTTGTTTAACATTTGGATTTTTGAATGGAATTTCTTTGGCAAATTCCCTATCTGATGTTGATGGAGTTGATTTTAATTCTTATATGAATACAATGTATAGCTCTATTAAGAAGAACTGGCACCCAACAGAAAATTCTGGGGCTGGGAAAGTTGTAATTTCATATAAAATTAAAAGAGATGGAACAATTATTGAACCCAAAATTGTATCGTCAACAAATACGGAATTAAATAAATTTGCAGTTGAAGCAATCGAAAAATCTTCACCGCTACAACCATTGCCTAAAAGATGCAAAAGAGATTTGATAGAGGTTTCATTTACGTTTAATTATAATTTAGAATAAGGGGGAAATATGAAAAAATTATTATTATCAACAATAGTTTTATCAATGCTTGCAATGCCACTTCCCGTAATGGCAGGTACACATGGAACAAATGGACAAGTAAGTGGAAGATCAGTTGGTGCGGCAGCATTATCATTACTTATTTGGCCAGGACTTGGTCAAGCAGTAAACGACCAAAGTTACAGCAAAAATGCGACTCACGCAATCTTAGGTTTGACTGGGGTTTTTAGAATTTGGTCATGTTATGATGCATTCGTTGACCGTCAAGGTGGAGTATGGCATAACAGAATTTAAGTTTATTTAGATATAAAAAGCGATAGGGTTTTCAATAAATCCTATCGCTTTTTTAATATACTACATAATCAACCCATAGATTTCATTATGGTTTTTGGAACACGAAAATATATTCGTGAGTAAAAATACTAAAACCACCAGCCAACGCTCTATAACGCCACAAGTTAGCAGTTCTACCCTTTCCTCTTTCATTTCCTTGAATATCTTTAACGATAGTTGATTTTAGAATAAAACCTAATTTTCTCATTCTATTCATACATTCAAACCCCAAAGGTTGAACTTCAGAATTTTTATAGCTATCTCCAATAATCAAGCAAGCAAAACGACCCTTTTCTAATAAGTCATAACCATTTTTTGCAACTTTTTCGAACATATCATAAAATTCTTCTGTTGTTGCACAATTAGACAAATCTTCTTTTTTATCTGAGAATTTGATAATATCATCATATGGAGGGTGAAGCATCAAGAATTGAGCTTTTTCTTCGCCCATAATATCAAGTCTTGCTTTAACTTTTTCAACAGCCAATTCACTTGTAGAATCAGCACAAATAATATTCACATCTGTTACAAGTTGTTTTGGAGTAAATTTTTCTGAAACGCTTTCTGCTAATTCATCTTTTAATTCTACACCAATACAACGTCTATTCATATTTATTGCTTCGATACCAGAAGTTCCAGAACCAAAGAACAAATCAAGAACTACATCGTTCTTTTTTGTATATCTTTCATACATTTGTTGAGCAATTTGAGGGATATAATTTCCATGATATTCGTTAGAATGCCCATGTTCTCTCAATCTTGAAGGGAATTGCCATAGAGTTCCAGTTAAAATATGAGCATAATCTCTCCATCTTTTTAAATTTATATCGCTATATTTGGTAGTCTTTACGTCAGGTTGTTTTACAATCTGCAAGTCTGCCTTTTTAGATGGCTGTAATTTTAAATTTGATAAAGCTTTTCTAACCAAAATGTCCCCCGTATAATTATCCAAGTCTTCTTTTACATTCCAATATTATTAAATTGTTTCAAATTTGTAATCAAACATTTAGATGATTTTGTGTTTGATGTAGATTGAGATTGTAGATTGAGGTTTAAAAATCAATATCATCGAGAAACAAGCAACAAGAAGCAGAGTAATGGCAAGAATAAGACAATTATCAAAACATCTAATTAACCAGATTGCAGCAGGAGAAGTAATTGAGCGTCCAGCATCAGTTGTAAAAGAATTGGTAGAGAATTCTGTGGATGCAGGAGCAACAAGAGTAAGCATAGAAATTACTAATGAATGCAGGGATATACGTGTTGCAGATAACGGCTGTGGAATTCATCCAGACGACATTTTACTTGCTTTTTCAAAACACGCAACAAGCAAGATTAAAGAAGATGATGATTTATTTGATATTCATACTCTTGGCTTTAGAGGAGAAGCTCTTGCAAGTATAATTTCTATTGCAAAATTAACTTGTATAACAAGAACAAAAGATTTTGAAACAGGGACAAAAGTATCTTGTGAAAATTCTGAAGTTAAACAAGTTGAAACAGGTTGTGCAGTTGGAACAATTATGGATATAAAGGATTTATTTTACAATGTTCCAGTCCGATTAAAGTTTTTGAAGAGTTCAAACACCGAATTTTCTTACATTCAAGAAATTGTTCAAGCCATTGCACTTTCTCATCCAGAAGTTTCAATTGAACTAAAAAAATTCGGAAAAACTGTCCTAAAAACCACTGGTCAAAATAATCTTACTCAAACAATTAAAGAGGTTTACTCATCAGACGTTACTAACAGTTTGAAAGAAGTTTTAAAAACAGATGCGATTTCTGGACTAAAAATTAGCGGATTTGTAAGCACTCCAGATTATACCCGTTCTAGCAAGAAAAGTTACCACTTATACATAAATTCTAGAAGCGTTAAATGTCCGATTTTTCAAAAATCAATAGATATGGTTTATAAAAATCTAACAGCAAATAACAAATATCCATTTGTTGTTTTAAATCTAGAAATTCCGCCACATGATGTGGATGTAAATGTCCATCCAACGAAAAAAGAAGTTAGGTACAAAAATCCGAACCAAATTTTCAATTTTATATATTCAGCCGTTGAAGCTGGTCTTTCAAATTACAAAGAAAAACCTAAAGAAGAAGCACATTATTCTTCTTTTGAAAAATATAATCAACCAAACGATACAATTGTGAATTTTACGCCACAAGCAAAAGAAGTTTATGTAGATGAAAAAACAGATACAATGTACGTTTCAGATTTAGGAATGAAACAAATTGAAGAATCTCAACAATTTGCCACTCCACACCGCCAAGAACAAACATTTGTACAACAAAAACAAATATTTTCACCTCAAACAACTGCTACAATTGAACCATCAGACAAAATTATAGGTCAATATCACGATACATATATTTTAATTGACACAGAAGAAGGATTAGAAATTGTTGACCAACACATAGCACAAGAGAGATATATTTACGAAAAATTAAAATCTGAAAAAAATATTATTTCTCAAATGCTTTTTGTATCAGACGTTATCTCCGTTTCTTCAACAGAAGCGGAACTTATTAAAGAAAATATTGAAAAATTTGAAAAATTTGGATATGGAATTGAGTTTCTTAACGATACTGAATTAATTTTCCGTAAAATTCCACAATTATTATCAAAAGCCAATCCCAAAGACATCATTGCAGATATTTTGCAAAATATAGAAGGAGATATTGATAACCTTGAAGAAAGAATACTTATTACCACATCTTGCAAAGCATCTGTAAAAGCGAATACAAAGCTCTCTATTTGGCAAATGGAAGACATTATCAAAAAATGGAGAACAACAAAGATGCCTTATACATGCCCGCACGGAAGACCAATAGCTAAAACAATTCCGCACAAAGAACTTGCAGGATTTTTCCAACGAGCTAAGTAAAATTTAACTTACCTAGGCATCATATCGCTTGAACGATTTTTCAACTGACTTTGTAATAATTTGTTTTGTCGAATCATATTCAGTTGTCAAAGAAGAAATCTCAGTATCAAGATTTTTCATCTTCAAATCAATTGTATCTTCTTTGTTTTCAATCTTAGCTTTTTCAGTATTATATTTAGCTTCAGCTTGAGCAATAGCTTCTGAATCAGCTACTTCTGAAATATGAGTATCTGTTGAGTAACTTCCTTGATAATAATTACCATCAGTGGAAATTGATGACAAGTAAACCATACCACTCTTCATCATTTCTTGAAGATAAGAGGTATCATCAATCATATCATTTTCTGTCCAACCATTCAAACAAATTTTGTTGAACAAAGCATCGTAGAAATTAGCAACAGATGAATCTGTACCAGCATCAGCATCTGTATTTGTTACAACTTTGAATGTATAACCATCTTTTTTGGGGTCGTACAAATTAGCGGTTCTTGCAATATTACCTTTATTGTAGCTGTAATCGGTATTATCAGCACCTTCTTGGAATTGAACCATTGCAGTCAAGAATACTTTTGCAATATTACTAATACTGATAGCTACACAACAGTGGTCATTACCATCATCATCAGACCCTTTGTTAGCCGCAGAATATACAAAACCAATATGGTCTTTAGCATAGATACCTACATCACCATAGTAGCTATCCTCAACATCTCCATGAATTTTTGTACCAACAGATTCCATTGTATCTTTAACCTTATATCTTGTACCAGATGCACCTTCTTGAGTACTGCCATATTCTGAATGTTCATCTAAATCAGTATCTCCGCCTTTAGATATCATATGAGAACCCAAATCTTGAAGATTTCCATCTCCATACAACAAATCATACACTTGGTTATAAGCATATTGAATTGCTAACTCATTAGATGTAACTCCACCCATTACGCTAGTAAATTGATCAGAAATCCAAGGAAGAACTTGGTCTATGATTTTCTTTTGCAATAGAGAAGTTTCCATGATAGGTGTTTGTTCACTTCTGATTGCTGCATAATATAAATCATAATTATTTTCTAACAAATCAGCTAATGTTAGAGAATAATCAGTACTTTTGTTACCGCCAGCAACTTTTGTACCATCTTTATAAACTTCTTCATAAGCCTCTTTCCATTTATCTTTAGAGTCTTTATAACCCAATTTATTATTTCCATTACCAAGACTAACACCAGCAGTTGTAGTGCTTTCAGTAGTTTTTAATAAAGTCAACAATTCGTCATAAGTACAATCAGTAGTACCAACGGTTACATTTTTAGTTGAACCTAAACCAATAGTATTACCATAAGTTGTACCTTGAATAGTTGTTGCAGTAGCAGGAGTGATTAAATCATTCGCAGCCAAAGCTTCAATAAATCTGTTACGAACATCAGAAGAAGGAGTTCCAGTAAGACCTTCTGCTGGAATTCCCGCAGCTCTTGCTGCTGCTGCATAACTAGAATTTAATACAACTCTATTTTTTGCATCTGTAACAAGTTTTGGATAATAATCATTATAAACAGAAGGAGTCATCAACAAGCCATAAGAAACATCCATATTGCTTGTATTTGTACCTGTATAATCATAAACAAGTTTTGTATTATTTAAACTATTTTGATATTCAGTAGAAATTCTTTCCATGTCACGAGATAGAGCAATCTTTTGGTGAGATAAACTCATTGATTGGAATTCACAGTCAGATTTTCTTGCTGTGATGGTTAATAATCTAGCTTGTGCTGCTGATAATCCCATTGTTTTCCTTTCATAAACTCGTAACTTTAGTTCTATCATGGTCTATATCGACATTTCAGACCTAAAACTTTAGAAATATCTCCCACATCTTTTACAAAAGTTTACAATTTTTAAAATATGGAATTTGAGTTATGATTGAGAAATAGTAAATAGTATATAATCTGAGAAAAATTTACAAAACATTTCAGCAAATCCACCCGAAGAAGCTCAAACAAAAATAAGATTAAAATAAATGGTTAATATACAAAATGAGGAGAGAAAAATGGCAAAAAGAATTGGTATCGACGTAGGCGGAACAAATGTAAAAATCGCCTTGGTTGACGACAATGGGAAAATTATATATTCAAACAGCGTTCCAACATACGCAAAAATGGGTTATGAATACACTGTTAACAACATTAAACAAGCAATCAAAGACTTGATGAAAGAAACAAATACAACTCCATCAGACATCGAAGGAATTGGTTTTGACTTCCCTGGACAAGTTGATTGCAAAACTGGCGTTGTAAAATTAGCTCCAAATATCCCTGGATGGGTAAATGTTCCAATTGCACAAATGATTGAGGATGAATTCCACATTCCAACAAGGATTGACAACGACGTTAGATGTGCAGCCCTTGGAGAATTGAAATTCGGAGCAGGCAGAGGTTGTGAAAACTTTATCTGTATTACAGTTGGAACTGGTATTGGTTCTGGTATCGTAATCAATGGTAAAGTTGTCCGTGGTGCAACAAATGCAGCTGGTGAACTTGGTCATATAAAATTACAAATGAATGGCGGACCAATTTGTGGTTGCGGAGATACTGGTTGTTTAGAAGCATTCGCTTCAGGTCCAGCAATTGTAGCAATGGCTCAAGAATATATTAAAGGCGGAAAATCAACCAAATTCAGAGAAATGGCAGCAGTTGAAGGCGGAGAAATCACTCCATATATGGTTGCGAAAGCGGCTGAAGAAGGCGATCCTGTCGCTAAAAGAATTTTTGAAATCGTTGGTGAATACATCGGAATAGGCTTAACAAGTGTTATCAACCTTCTTAACCCAGAAAGAGTAATTATTGGTGGCGGAGTTGCAGAATCTGGCGAATTGCTACTTGGACCAATCAGAAAAACAATTAAAGAAAGAGCTATGGTCGTTGCAGGTAATGCAGTGGAAATCGTACCAGCTCAATTAGGTAATAGTGCTGGCGTTATTGGAGCAAGCATGCTAATTGAAGGCTAATAATAAAATAGAATTATTTTGACAAATCCGACCTCTTTTTGAGGTCGGATTTTTTGTTCAATACAACATCTTACAATTTGGAAAGAATAAAACACTGATTAAATCACCCAAAGCAAAGAATATACAAGCTTTTCAGAAAAAATAATACCAACTGTAACTTTTTGTAAAAATAGTTAAAAAATATCCTCCAAATGGTGTATCCATCAATAAGTTGATGCAAAGATTGAGAAAAAGCATGCTCTTCAATGATAATAAGGCTTTTCATGGGGTTGAGATTTTTAAATATTAAGTTATGTAAACTACGCAATAGAGAAGTAAAAGAGGGCGGAAATCATGTCAGTGTCATGATTTCCGCCATATCTGAAATTCAAATAATTTGTAGCAAATAAATATTTTGGACTTAGCTAAAAGATAGAGTACAATTAAAGTATGCTCATGAATGGAGCTACTTTCTTGTAGAGGTGAATGATTGATGTTTGAGACAGTAAAAAATAATCTTTTGCAAATACAAGAAGAAATCGCACCTTGTAAACCTAGAATAATTGCAGTTACAAAGTATTTCGACAAAGAAGCAATGATTTCAGCATATAATGCTGGATTGAGGGACTTTGGAGAATCAAGAGTAATTGAGGCTTCGGCAAAAATAGAAAGTCTGCCAGAAGAAGTAAGAAAGAATTCTACATTCCACCTTATCGGACACTTACAGACAAACAAAGTTAAACACGCCATTAAAACTTTTGATTACATTCATTCTGTGGATACAGTTAAACTTGCACAATGTATTTCTGAACACTCTGAACAAATTGGTAAAGTTCAAAAAGTACTTGTTGAAGTAAACAACGCAGGAGAAGAACAAAAGTTTGGATTTTCAAAAGAGGGGATATTTGAAAATTTTGAAAAGATGAAAAACCTCAAGGGAATTGAAATAGTTGGGGTTATGAATATGGCACCTTTAGGGATAGCAGAAGAAGAGATTAGAAGGTTATTTTCAGAAATTGTTCAAATTAGGGATGATTTAGAAAAAGAATTCAATTGCAATTTAAGAGAAATTTCAATGGGAATGAGCCAAGATTACGAAATCGCAGCTCAAACAGGTTCGACAATGTTAAGGATAGGTAGAAAATTATTTAGATAACAGACGGAGGAAAAATCGGTGGCAGCAATAGCAGATAGTTTCAAAAAAGTAGTAGATTTCGTAATGGATGGTTTCCGTGGTGAAAATCCATTTGATGATATAAATGATGAAGATTATGATGATAATGATTACGATTACATTGAAGATGGAAACGCTTTGAGAGAACCAGCTCCATCATTCACACCAGTTCCAATGATGGAAAAACGTCAAGAATCAAAAATTATCAACCACCCAAGCATTAACAGAGGTGGAAGTGAAGTTGTAGTTGTTGAACCTCGTTCTTTCGATGATGCTGCCGCTATCGTTCAACACTTAAAAGATAGAAAAATCGTTATGCTAAACCTTCACTTATTAGACAAAGAACAATCTCAAAGAACTATTGATTTCGTTTGTGGTGCTTCTCAAGCTCTTAACGGAAATCCTAAAAAAGTTGGAGATTTAGTATTTGTTTTTGCTCCAAGCAACGTAACATTATCTGCTGATACATCAGCACAACAAAGCAAATTTAATGATTCATTGTGGAGAACATCTCTACAATAAGCATTTTTAGTATGAGAAGAGAGATAGTTTATAATTCTGGCAATCGTAACTCGATTGCCTTTTTTTTGCGGTATTACTTAACAAAATTATAAAAACTATCGACAAATTATTATGTTTGTTATACATTAGGGCTACATGCAGAAACAGAAACATAAAAGGAGAATTTTATTATGCAAGTTATATTAAAAAAAGAAATTCAAAACTTAGGTGAAGCTGGCGATATCGTTAACGTTAAAGACGGTTATGCAAGAAACTTCTTATTACCTCAAGGTGCAGCAGAAGTTGCTACAACAGGTGCTTTAGAAAACAGAGAAAAAAATATCGCTAGAATTAAAGCTAAACAAGAAAAATTACATCAAGAAGCTTTAGAAAAAGCAGCAGCAATCGAAAAATTTGGAAAATTAGAATTGTCTGCAAAAGCTGGGGAATCTGGCAAATTGTTCGGTACAATTACAACTAAAAAATTAACTGAAGAATTGGCTGCTCAAGCTGGTATCGAAGTTGATAGAAAAGCTGTTTCTTTGAACGCTCCAATCAACAAAATCGGTAACTATGTAATGTTAATTAAATTAACTTCAAAAGTTAAATGTGAATTAAACATCTCAGTTTCAGCTTCAGAAGTTGTTAAAGAATCAATCGAAGAAACTGAAGAAACAGCTGAATAGTTTCACAAGCTGAAAGGATGTGTGAATGAATCAATATTCAAATCTTAAGTTACAAGCATTAGCAATTGGTTCACTTCCGCACAACGATTTAACAAAAGCAATGAATGTGGTAAAAAAAGATTTTCCACAAATCCCATTTTTTCCACAATTAAAAAATATCAACAAAAACGAAGACATGATTATCCAGTTTCTGGAGGGATTGCCTTCGTTTTTGTCATCTAAACTGGAAAATTTTACCATCAACTCAGACAGTGAAGAATTTTTTGAAGATTTAGAAACTTTTTTCGCAAACTATGAAGAGATAATGTCTGATAGCAACTCAGAAACTCTCGGGAATTATAGAATTTCCAAAGATTTTTCCTCATCATTTGAAGAATTTGAAAATATTATAAAAACGACTAAACCTCAATTTGCAAAAGGACAAATCATAGGTCCTTTTACGCTTGCAACAACTCTACAAGACAACAACGGGAAAGCAGTAATATATGATGAAACATTAAAAGATATTATTGTAAAACTGTTGAGCTTGAAAGCCTTGTGGCAAATAAAAAGAATTAAGAAAGCTAATCCAAATACGACACCAATTATTTTTATGGATGAGCCATCAATTTCGCAATTAGGAACTTCGGCATATATGACAATTTCCAAAAATGATGTAACACAAATGATTCAAGAAATTTCAGATATTATAAAAGCGAATGGTGGAATAAGTGCCCTTCATTGCTGTGGAAAATGCGACTGGTCCATCCCAATAAAAGCAAAAATCGAATTACTCAATCCAGATGCATACACATTTGCGGAGAATTTTAGCATTTACTATAAAATGATAGAAAATCTCCTTCAATCTGGAGGAAAAATTGCTTGGGGAATTATTCCAACACTTGATGTTGAAGCATTGGAAAACACATCCTTAGATATTTTAATTGAGAAATTCAATCAAGCTATTAAATATTTGACTAATAAAGGGATTGATGAGAAACTTATTATAGACAATTCTCTTATTACATCTTCTTGCGGAGTGGGCTCATTGAGCATTGAAAACGCAGAACGAGCGATGGATTTAGTATCAGAATTATCAAAAGAATTAAGAGCGAGGTTATAGATTTGACTGTTAAATTAGCTATCACAGGAAAAAGTGGAAACGGAAAAACAACAATTGTAAAAGCATTTTTAGAACTTTTTAAGGAATTGTTTCCAGAAAAGTCAATCTTATTATTTGACAACGATTTAACAGGAGAGTTAGGGCATAGTTTCGGATTAGATATCAGAAACACAATTTACGGTATCAGAAGTGGAAAACACGAATACAAAACAGGAATTCCCGAAGATATGACCAAGCAAGAATATATTGAATGGGCAATGGAAGATATTCTAGTTCCTCTCAGTGATAATGTAGATATTATAGTTTCTTGGTTTGTAGGTTCAAAAGATTGTAGATGCCCAATCACAAAACAAATAAACGATGCCGTTTATAAACTAATTAACAGGTACGACATTGTAATTTTTGATTGTGAATTTGATTTGAAATACCTAAACCAACTTGTAGATACAGAAATGGATTGTACAATTATTGTTGCGAAACCATCAGAAGAATCTGCACATCTGGCAAAAAGAATTGAGGAATTTAGTGCAAAATACGCTGCTGGAAACCAATTAGGGGTAGTAATCAATAAAGTTGATAACGACAATCTATCATCTGTTTATGAACTTTTAAATAAATATTCTCTTGATGTTCTTGGGGTTATACCTTTTGATAAAGAACTCAAAAATAATCCAATGACAAGAGATTCAAAAGCAGTACAAAATGCAATTAAGGAATTCTATTTTAGGTTGAATTTGCCTCAAGCAAAACAATAGATAGCGAGAAGAAATGACAACAATACTAGACGGAAAAAAGTTACGAGATAAAATCATTGAAAATTTAAAAGCAAAAGTTGATACTTTTGATGAAAAACCAACTCTTGTTGTAATTTTAGTTGGAGAAAATCCTGCAAGCAAAATTTATGTAAATAACAAAAAGAAAATGGCAGAAAAAATTGGGATACATTCAGAAGTTATAAATTACCCTGCAAACATCACAGAAGCAGAACTTTTGGACAAAATCGAAGAACTTAATAACGACAAAAAAGTAACCGCCATTCTTGTTCAATTACCTTTACCAAAACATATCTCAAAAGATAATGTAATGAATAAAATCATCCCGTCAAAAGATGTTGATGGATTTACGCCGTATAATTTTGGAAAACTTTTTTCTGGAGAAACACCAACAGTATATCCATGTACACCAAAGGGAATTTTACTATTATTAGATGAATATAATATCGAAATTGAAGGGAAACATGTTGTAATTGTTGGGCGTTCAAACATTGTAGGAAAACCACTTTCTCAAATGATGCTAAATAAGAATGCAACAGTAACAATTTGCCACAGCCACACAAAAAATCTCTCACAAATAACAAAAACTGCAGACATTTTGGTTTCTGCAGTAGGGAAAAATATTATAGAAGGGGAAATGTTAAAAACTGATTGTGTGATTGTTGATGTCGGAATTTTTAAGGATGAAAACGGGAAAACCCGAGGAGACGTAGATTTTGAGAGTGCCTCAAAAATTGCATCATTCATATCACCTGTTCCTGGAGGGGCTGGTCCAATGACAATTGCATCATTAATGCTCAACACCGTGGAACTTTTTGAAAAGAATTCTCTATAACAACTATTTACTAGTTGCCACCTGATAAGTTCAATGTACAACTTGATTTGATATTGTTTTGAACAAGTGTCTTCATTGAAGAAATTTGGCTCTCTAATTCTGTTATTTGAGAATCTAATAAATCTTTTTCTGTTTGTAATTGTTCATCCAACTGTTCGTAGTAAATATAATCCGCATCATCTTGATAGCCTTCATCTGAAGAACATCCACGATATTCTTTTTGGATAGCACTCATTTGAGCAGATGCTAATTGAATTTGGTTTTGAATACCAACTTGTTGGAATTGTAAAAAGTTTTTTTGCAAAGTCAATAAACTTTTCTGACTTGCCAATGCTAAAAATGCCATATCTCGTCTCCTTATTTATTATTTTTTTATCGCTCTCACTAATATAAAGTATTTTGAAAAAGTCCAATTTCACAAAAGGAATTATTTGTAACATTTGTTTACATTTACAATAAATGTAAATTACTTGCCTATAATATCTGATTAAGATAAAATAAGAGTAATACTGGGGAGGAATTAGGTTTAATGCCGAAAATAGCAAGAGCATATAACAATAGAGATGGTCAAACATCAGAAATGTTAAGTTACTCGAACTCATTTAGATACGAACAACAGTCATATAGCTATTCTTCTAGTTCATACAGAAGAACATCACAGGCTGAATATGATGAGCGTTATAGACATCTGAGGGAAGAAAACAGGCACAATAAACGCCCTCGTAAACGCAAAACGTTAGCTCAAAGCATAGTGTCAGGTTCAATCATTTTATTTTTATTTGCGTGCGTTATGCCTTTTGCTTTTAACAATATTACAAAAGCAATGTTTGTCCCTACCCCATACAAAAATATTCAAACTGACTTAAAAGATTTAAGCTTCCCAACACATAACTATCTTTCAAACGCTTGGTCTATGGGAAATAGAGATTTCCGATTTGCGGCGAGCGAAAAAAATGCACAAATGGTTCCAGTAAAAGAAAATGTTAACATGCCTGTATTACAGAGCGAATTAACAAATCTTATGGCACAATATCCAACAATTCAACCATCTGTATATGTTTGGGACTATGAAACAGGGAATTACGTTGATATAAACGCATCAAAAGTTTACGCAACAGCAAGTATTATCAAAATTCCTGTACTTATAGACTTATTCAAATCAATCGAAGCAGGGCAAGTTTCATTAGAAGAAACAATGCCATTAACAGAGTACTTTAGAACAGAAGGTTCAGGTAGCTTGCAATTCAAAGCTGCAATGTCAGAATACACAATCGATAAACTTGCAGAACTTATGATAACAGAATCTGATAATTCTGCTACAAATATGCTTATGACAAGAGTTGGCTCAATGGTAGATGTAAATCAAGCTATCAGAGATTGGGGATTAAAAAATACAGAAGTACAAACTTGGTTACCAGACTATGCTGGAACAAACCACACAACAGCTCGTGAAATGGGTAGAATGCTTTATAATATTGATGAAAATGACAAATTCTTAACCCAAGAATCAAGAGCAAAAATTTTAAATTATATGGGTCACGTTCACAACAATAGATTGATTCATGCTGGTTTGGGAGCTGGAGCAGTATTTTTACACAAGACTGGTGACATTGGTACAATGCTTGGAGATGCAGGAATAGTAATCGCTCCTAACGGGAAAAAATATATAGTTGTAATCCTTGCAAATAGACCTCATAATGCAATTGAAGGAAAAGATTTTATCGTTCACGCATCTGAACTTATTTATAATTACATGGTGAAATAATAATGTTAAAAGAATTACTAGAAACAAAACATTGTTTTAAGTTGGTCTGCGGAGCTGGCAATGAAGATATTGAAGAAATTAAAAGATTAGTATATATTTATGCAATCGCAGGATGCAGATTTTTTGATTTATCCGCAAACGAAGATGTTATTAAAGTGGCAAGAGAAGCACTTGATATGGCAAAAGTTTACGATGCCTATTTATGTGTGAGTGTTGGAATAAAAAATGACCCGCATGTTGAAAAAGCCGTCATCGATTATGAAAGATGCGTAAATTGTGGAGCTTGCGAAGAAATTTGTCCACAAAAAGCCATTCAATATGCCAAAGTAAAAAAAGAAAGATGTATTGGTTGTGGCAAATGCTGGAAGGTATGCTCTCGTGCGGCAATCTCATATATTTCAGAAGAAAAAGATTTGAAAGAAATACTTCCACCTATTGTTGAAAAAGGAATTGACTGTATTGAATTTCACGCAATGGGCTTGGATGAAAAAGAAATTTTCTCAAAATGGGATTACCTTAATGAAAACTACGAAGGGTTACTAAGCATTTGCACAAGTAGAGGCAAGCTAAGCGATGAAGCCCTTGTAGAAAGAATAAAAAATATGACTGTAAATAGAAAACCATACACTACAATTATTCAAGCTGATGGTTTTCCAATGAGTGGTGGAGATGATAACTACAAATCAACTCTCCAAGCAGTTGCAACAGCAGAAATTGTCCAAAATGAAAAACTTCCTGTATATATAATTTTATCAGGTGGAACAAACGGAAAAACATCTGAACTTGCGAAAATGTGTGAAATTTCATATAACGGAATTGCCATAGGTTCATATGCAAGAAAAATTGTTCGTAAATATATCGAAAGACCAGATTTTTGGACAAATCCAAACGTAATCAACGATGCTCTTTTAGTTGCCAAACCACTAGTTGACAGCGTAATCTTATAATAGGATTTATTATGGATATTTTTTACTTAAAAAAAAGTGAATTTTTGCCAAGCATCGACCCAAATAGTTTGAAAAAATTTTCTGATGGCAGAATATTTAAGTCAAAGGATAAAGAAGAAGAACATTTATTGGGTATTTTTCTGACAAAATTCATAGCTAAATACATATATGATATTAAAAATCCAGAAATAATCATTAAAAATAAAAAACCTTTTTTTAAATTCGCAAAAATATTTTTCAGCATTTCTCACTCAAAAGATATCATCCTAGTTGCTTTTAATAATAGTAATATTGGAACCGACATTGAGTATATGGAAGAAGGTAAAAATTTTAAATCAATAATGAATAGATTCGGAATTAAAACCACAAACCCAACAGCCAAAGAGTTTTACAGATTTTGGACAGAATATGAAGCAGAGATTAAACTTGGAAATAATGACATAAAATCACTGTACTCTGAAATTGTAGAACAAAATTATATGCTAACTTGTGTTTCAGACAATATTTTTACAACAAATTATCAAATAAAAAAATTGAATATTAAACAAAACAATATTGATTTAGAAAAAGAATTCACTAATCCTCAAAATATTAAATGTGACATTGTTGCATAAGTTGTTTATTTGAAGGATATTAAAACATAGAAATAAAAATAAAAGGGAGAAAAATATGACAGACATAAAAGCAGTAATTCTTGCAGCAGGAAAAGGTACAAGAATGAAATCAGAAACTACGCCAAAAGTTTTACACCAAATACTAGGAAAAACACTTTTGGGATATGTACTTGATAATGTTAAAAACTTTGTATCAGAAGAATTCGTAATTGTCGGACACCACGCAGAAGAAGTTGAAGAATTTGTAAAAACAAATTACACAAACGCAAAAACTGTTCTACAATCTCCACAATTAGGAACAGGACACGCTGTTTCAATGGTTTGTCCAGCACTAGAAAAATTTGATGGATTAGTAATAATTCTTTGTGGCGACACCCCGCTCGTTAAAGAAGATACATTAAAGAAGTTTGTAGAATTTCACCAATCAAACAATTCTGATATTACTGTAATGAGTACCATATTTGAAAACCCAACAAACTATGGAAGAATAATTAGAGAATCTGATAATTCGCTAGAATGTATTGTTGAAGAAAAAGATGCAACACGAGAGCAAAAAGCAGTTAAAGAAGTTAACGCAGGTATCTATTGTTTGAACTGGGGAAAAATAAAATCTGCATTCTCACAACTTAAAAGCAATAATGCACAAGGAGAATACTATCTTACAGATATTATTGCTTGGGGCAAAGCTCAACATTTGAACGTTAACGCATATATTCTAGACAACAGCGATGAAATTTATGGAATAAATTCGAGATTAAACCTTGCTCAAGCTGCTAAAATGATGAATAAAAGAAACTTAGAAAAATATATGGAAAATGGAGTTACAATTGTTGATCCAGATTCAACTTGGATTAGTGAAGATACAGAAATTGGACAAGATACAATTATTTATCCATTCACATACATTGAAGGCGAAAATAAAATTGGTAAAAGTTGTAAAATCGGACCTTGTGCTCACTTGAGAGGTGGAGTTGAAGTTTGTGACAATGTAAAAGTTGGGAATTTTGTAGAAGTAAAAAAATCAAAAATCTCTTCTAATACAAACGTGGGGCATCTTTCTTACATTGGAGATTCTGAACTTGGAGAACACGTAAATATTGGAGCTGGAACAATTACCGCCAATTACAATCCGCTAACAAAAGAAAAATCAAAAACCATCTTAAAAGATAATGTAAAAATTGGTTCAAATTCAGTACTTGTTGCACCAGTAACAGTAGAAGAAGGAACAAATGTTGGGGCAGGAACGATTGTAACTAAAGACCTTCCAGCTTGGGCTTTAGCAATAACTCGTTCTCCGTTAAAAATTCTTGAAAACTGGGTAAAAAAACAATTAAATAAATAAAAACTTGTAGGGCTTTATACAATGCAAGCTTTATTCAATAGAATTATAAATCCACAGGGAATATATTTAAATTCCCTGTGGATTATTTGTAAAATATTTTATTATTTCACTATTGATTTTCTGGGTCACCTACACAAAATTTCACAATACCATCTTGTGTAACTTTTGATTCACAGTAATATTCTCTTTTAGGGCGGATAGGTTCTTGTGGTGCAACTTCAGTTGGACGAGAATATTTCTGTTCTTCCATATAAGTATTTATTTGCCCTCCGAGGGAATATAATACTGGAGAAATAATAAAAGGAGTCCAAAAGGGGGTAGATAACACTATTACTAAAATAGGTAGCCAAAATTTATTTATAAAGAACTTTGGTTTGCAAATTTTATCAACTATTAGAGAAAAAATTAATCCTACAACAAAGAAAATAATAGCTATTACTGGAATAGCCAAAATAGTAATTAACCAAAAAACGGGCATCCAACTTCTACCACTTAAAGGAATCCCTTCAAGGAAACAAAGAAGCTCACCTATAACAGAAATAATAAGAGCTATAATTGGTAAAATTATAAATGCAGAATGTTTAATCTCTATTTTATTGTTGTTATCCATTATTTTATTATAATATATATCCCAATTATAAATAACATCTGTATAAAGGATATTTTTGTTAAAAAATTGCTTGTATGCACAAGTCGATAAGTTCTCCTTGCTTTACATTTTCCTTTAAAGTTTTATTATGGATATAAGGGAGAAAAATTATGTATAATCCGAAATCCACAAAAGCCGAAGAATTTATAGCAAATGAAGAAGTTTTAGCAACACTTGAATATGCTAAAAATAACAAAAATAATATTAAACTTATTGATAAAATTTTAGAAAAAGCAAAACTTGGAAAGGGCTTAACTCACAGAGAAGCCGCAGTTTTGTTGGATTGTGATAATGAAGAAAAAAATCAAGAAATCTTTGAACTTGCAAAAAAAATTAAACAAGACTATTACGGTAACAGAATTGTACTATTTGCACCGTTATATTTATCCAATTATTGTGTAAATGGGTGCGTTTATTGCCCATATCACGCAAAAAACAAACATATTACTAGAAAAAAAATGACCCAAGAAGAGATTAAAGAAGAAGTAATTGCACTCCAAGATATGGGACATAAACGTCTAGCAATAGAAACAGGCGAAGACCCTGTAAATAACCCAATAGAATACGTTTTAGAATCACTCAAAACAATTTATTCTGTACATCACAAAAACGGTTCTATTAGACGAGCAAACGTTAATATTGCAGCTACAACGGTTGAAAATTATAAAAAATTGAAAGAAGCTGGTATTGGAACATATATTCTATTCCAAGAAACATATAACAAAAAATCATACGAAGAACTTCACCCAACAGGACCAAAACACAATTACGCATACCACACAGAAGCAATGGATAGAGCTATGCAAGGCGGAATTGATGATGTTGGGCTTGGTGTATTATTTGGACTAGAATCATATAAATATGAATTTTCTGCTCTTTTAATGCACGCAGAACACTTAGAAGCTGTTTATGGCGTTGGACCGCATACAATTTCAGTTCCAAGAATTAGAAAAGCTGATGACATCGACCCTTCAACTTTTGATAACGGAATTGATGATGATATCTTCGCCAAAATCGTTGCTTGTATCAGAATTGCTGTTCCATATACAGGAATGATTATTTCTACAAGAGAATCTCAAAAATGTAGAGAACGAGTTTTAAATCTTGGGGTTTCTCAAATCAGTGGAGCATCCAAAACAAGCGTTGGTGGATATGCACACCCAGAACAAGAATCCGAAGAAGAAACAGCACAATTTGACGTTGAAGATAGAAGAAGTTTAGACGAAATTGTTAAATGGCTTATGGAATTAGGTTATGTCCCAAGTTTCTGCACAGCTTGTTATAGGGAAGGTCGTGTTGGAGATAGATTTATGGAAATTTGTAAAGAACAAAAAATCCACAACTTCTGTCATCCAAATGCAATTATGACCCTTGAAGAATACTTAGAAGATTACGCTTCACCAGAAACACGAAAAGTTGGAGAAGAACTAATCGATAAAGAATTAAAAACACTTGGTAATAATAAATTAAAATGTGCAGTAGAAGAAAATCTCGACAAAATAAAACATGGAGAAAGAGATTTTAGATTTTAAACTAAAAAAGTTCATGTTATTTACATACATGAACCTTTTTATATATTTATTCGAAGAGATAAAATTTGAAACCAAACCTAAAATTATTTAATAGGTTTCAGGATTTCCAAATTCTTAATATTTTCTATTTAATTTGAAAAACAAATTTTCTTCATTTTCGGGATTTGACATTATTTTGTCGTACAATTCTTTTTGTTTAATATCTTGAGTCTTATCAAAACCACGACTTCTAATATATCCATCTCTATCCTCTGGAGTCCAACCATACGTTTTACCATCTGGATATTTATAAGGGGCTCCGTTTCGACCCATAAGCCTTTTACTTTCTACAAATCGACCTTTATCGTCAAATTTATATTCTTTATAATTAAAATATTCATTTATGTCAGTATTTTTTAAAGCTATTTTCAAAGTTTTAGAATCATTATCATAAATCACTTCTTTAGTCCCCAAAACAGAATTACCTTCATACTTTATTTCTTTTTCTTCTGTAGAAGTATTATTCATAATTGAAGAAAAAATATTTTTCAAATTATCTGTCCATTTTTGTCCTTCAAAATTCTGAAGCAATTCATTATCACTAATCCTAGACAAATCTTCTTCACTAAAATCACCTTTATCAAGAATGCCATTATTATTCTTATCTCCAAATATTGAAACATTCTTTTTATCTTTATCGCTTTGATTCACAGGAGTATCATTTGATGCCCTATTGTTACTTGGGATTGAAAAATTATTTGAAATTTCCATATGCTCTCCTTTATTACAAATATCATCCACAATATAAAAAAGGATATTTTTATAAAAGAATTGCCCCACCCCACCACATCATATCATATCATATCATATCATATCATATCATATCATATAGGGCATTATAACTGGGTTTTAGTGATTTTAAATTCAACTTTACATTTCTTTACAGATTATAAATAGTGGAAAAAGAGGGTAATTAAAAAAACACAAATATTAGAAGGGACAATATTCCTTCCCCTTGGGGGGAAGGCTAGGATGAGGGGTTAAACGGAGC